>PVBE011573721.1_pt1 | contig 215143 bp, 173 predicted proteins | sample 1631181 | NCBI WGS metagenome assembly PVBE01 (sample SAMN08397723, study PRJNA350692) | Marine metagenome, whole genome shotgun sequencing project. | isolation source: water | place: Pacific Ocean | collected 2012-04 | reverse complement strand
CCTGAGAGGGCAAAACGCGGCTCTCCAGACCCCCCAGAGGGTAGGCAATCCAGGCCCGGTTGTACACGCTCGCGAGCTCCCAGCCGTGGCCTGAAAAGCCCGCCAATTCAAGCGCTGTGGCCTGTCCTTGGGGCCCCGGGCAGCGGGGCTCGAGCCGGGAGCGACCGGGATCCGCGGGAAGGCTCTGCGAGGGGGTCGGGGGCGTCAACGGGATGGCGCCCGCAGGTCGTCGAGCAATCCGCCGACCACTTCCCGGCAGCGCTCATCCTCGGCGCACAGGCGCTTGATCTTGTCCACGGCGTAGAGGACCGTCGAGTGATCGCGGCCTCCGAAGTAGCCGCCGATCTCCTCGAGGGAGTGGCGCGTGATGCTGCGCGCGAGGTACATGGCGATCTGGCGCGGGTAGGCCACCGCGTTGGTCCGCTTTCGGGACTGCAGGTCGGTGACCTTGACGTTGTAGTGCGCTGTGATGACCGAGAGGATCTCCTCCATCGTGGGTTCGCCGCGCCGGACGGTGAACACGTCATCGAGGGCCTCGCGGGCCAGCTCGGGAGTGATGGGCTCGCCGCTCAGGCTGGCGTAGCCGAGCAGCTTGGTCGTGGCCCCCTCAAGTTCACGGATGTTCGTGTCGATGCGCTCGGCGAGCAGGCGCGCCACGTCATCGGGCAGCTCCTGGCCTCGCGCACGGCTCTTGCGCTTGAGGATCGCCATTCGCGTCTCGTAGCAGGGTGTGACCATCTCGGTCACCAGGCCCCACTTGAAGCGCGAGACCAGCCGCTCCTGGAGGGTCGGGATCTCCTTGGGCGGGCTGTCCGACGAGAGGATGATCTGCTTCCCGGCGTTGTAGAGCGTGTTGAAGGTGTGGAAGAACTCCTCCTGGGTGCGCTCTTTGTTCGCGAGCAGGTGGATGTCGTCCACGACCAGGACGTCCACGTTGCGGTACTTGTTGCGGAACTTCTGGATGTCGCCGTTCTCCAGGGCCCCGATGAAGTGGTTGACGAAGGTCTCGCAGCTAAGGAAGAGGATCCGAAGGTCCTCCCAGGTCTCGAGCATTGCGTGGCAGGTCGACTGCAACAGGTGCGTCTTCCCCAGCCCCACGTTGCCGTGCAGGAAAAGCGGGTTGTAGGCCTTGCCCGGCGACTCCGCCGTGCCCATCGCCGCGGCGTGCGCGAAGCGGTTGCAGGGGCCGACGACGAAGTTGTCGAAGGTGTATTTGGGATTCAGGCCGATGTCGCTGCCCTGCACGAGACGGTCTGTGCCGAGGGCGCCGATGCGCCGCGGGCCGGGAGCGGCGGGCGCCGCGCGGCCAGGCCCGCCGTTTGGGGAGGGGGGCGCGGTCGCGGCGACCTCGGCGGCGGGCGGGGGCGCGGCCGCGAGGACGCGTTCGGGATCGACCTCGATCAGCACCCGGCGCGGGCTTCCCAGGGCCGATCGTGCCGCGCTCTCGAGTGCCGACAGGTAGTAGTTGCGCATCCAGTCGCGTGAGAAGCTGTTCTGGACGGCAAGCACGAGGTCCTTGTCGTCGCAGCGCACCACGGCCGAGCGCCGGAACCAGGTCTCGTACTGCTCGGCCTGGACGGTCTCCCGAAGCGCCGCGAGGATCTTCTGCCAGGCCTTGTCGTCCTCGCTCTCGAGAGCGGCGCCCTCGGCGACCTGTGACGGCGCGACCGACTCCACGGTCCCCGGCTTCCCCGCATCACTGCGTTGGGCGGTCTCCCCCATGTTCGGCACCTCGCGGGTTCCTTCTGCTCTCGGGCGGGCTGTTCGGGGGCGAGTCGCCGGGGAGCGCGCATCTCGCAGATGCAGGCTCGGCGGCCTCGCCGGGCGGTTTCGGGGCGCGGTATCGACGGCGGGCGACCGGCAGGGCCGCGCGAGCGTCACTTGGAGAAAAAAGGAAGCGCGAGCGGGGAAGGGGGCGCGGCGCCGGGGGGGGCGGCGGCGGCGCGGAAATCGCTCGGGCATTAGAGGCCCGACGATGCGATAGGTCAACGCCGGGGACGCCAAAGTCTTGGGCGAGCGTTCACTTCTCTCGCCGCCCCTCCGCGAGGGGGAGAGTTGCGGCAGTTCTCCGCAGGATCTCCACAGCGCGTCGTGCCTCTTGTGGAGAAGTCTCGCGCCCGAGGGACAGGCGCAGGGTCGCGCGCGCGTCCTCTTCCTCGAGGCCCATGGCGGTCAGTACATGGGAGGGCTCGATCGAGCCGCTCGCACAGGCCGAACCGGCGCTGACCGCGATCCCTTCCAGGTCCAGGCGCGCGACGAGCAGTTGCTGGCCGGCGCCGGGCAGGAGCACGGCGAGGGTGTTGGGGAGGCGCTCGCTGGCGTCGATCGGGGGTCCGATGAGGCGTGCGCCCGGGAGGGCGCGGGAGAGATTCTCCCAGAGGGAAGCGGCCAGCTTGCCCACGCGCTCGCGGTAGGACGCCTGTTCGGTGACGGCGAGCTCCACGGCCAGGGCCGCGGCGGAGAGGGCGGGCGCGTTCTCCGTTCCCGCGCGCAGGCCGCCTTCCTGGCCGCCGCCGGCCAGGACGGGCGCGAGCGGGACGCCGCGGCGGCGGACGAGCAGGCCCACGCCGAGGGGGCCGCCGACCTTATGGGCCGAGAAGGTGGCCAGGTCCACGCCCCAGCCGGCCAGATCGATCGGCAGGCGGCCGAGGGCCTGGGTGGCGTCGGTGTGCAGGCGCACTCGCGTGGGGTCGGCGGCCGAGCGCAGGCCCTCGCTCAGCTCGCCCAGGCGCGCGCAGCTGCCCACCTCGTTGTTGGCGGCCATGATCGACACCAGCCTGCAGGCGGGGTCCGTCGCGGCCTCGAGCACGGCCTGCATGTCCACGCGCCCCTCGCCGTCGGGGGCGATACGGCGCACGGTGTGGCCCGCGCTCTCGAGCAGGGCGGCGGGCTCGAGGATCGAGGGGTGCTCGATGGCGCTCGTGACCAGCCCTGCGGGAGGCCCGTGGGGCCGCAGGGATCCGAACAGGACCATGTTGTTGGCCTCGGTGCCGCCGGAGGTGAACACGCACTCCTCCTCGGCCACGCCGAGCGCCGCCGCGGCGCGCTCGCGGGCGCGGTCCACCACCGCTCGCGCCCGGCGTCCGGCGGCGTGCACGCTCGAGGGGTTCCCGCGGAGCTCGTCCAGCTCCGCCAGCAGGTGTTCGCGCACCTCGCTCCGCAGGGGAGTGGTCGCGTTGTGGTCGAGGTAGACGGAGCGCATGGCGCGCGGCGGCCTAGCTGCCGTCGGCGCGCCCGTCGCTCGCGCTCGGCGCCGGAGAGGCGCCCCCGAGGGTGCGCAGCTCGAGATCGAGGGCGTTCTCTCGCGCTTGTTGCGACTCTTCCACGGAAGCGTCTGCCAGGGGCGGGGGGGCTGGGTGCAGGACCTTCGCGGGCAGCGACTCGGCGGGGGCGGCCTCCGCGGGTGCAGCGCCCTCCTCCCGCGCGGGAAGCGATCCGAGCTCGTGACGCGCGTCTTCCTGCCCGATCAGCTCTCCCGCCAGGGCGCGGTAGTCGCTGGCTCCGTTCGATCCCGGCGCGTACTCGAAGATCGTCAGGCCATGGCTCGGCGCCTCGGCGAGCTTGACGTTGCTGCGCACGCTCTGGGCGAAGACCTGCCCGGGGAAGTAGCGCCGGACCTCGCCAAGCACCTCGCGCGCGAGGCGCAGACGGTTGTCGTAAAGGCAGGGAACGATGCCGGTCACCTCGAGATCGGGATTGAGGCGACGGCGGATGAGCTGGACAACCTCCTGCAGCTTGCCCATTCCCATCAGGGCCAGGTACTCGGTCTGGACCGTGATCAGGACCTCGCGAGCCGCGGCCAGGGCGTTGATCGAGAGCAGGCCCAGGCTCGGCGGACAGTCGAAGAGCAGGTAATCAGCCGGTGCAGCGCCCGTGCGTTCGCGGTGCTCGTCCTCCCAGGCGGAGACGGCGTCGCGCACCAGGGTCTCGCGACCGATGGCGCTGGCGAGTTCCATCTCGGCGCCCGAGAGGTCGATGTTGCTCGCGATCACCGAGAGGCCCGGCGTGGACGTGGCGCGCACCGCCTGCGCGATGCTCGTCTGGCCCAGCAACACGCTGTAGATCGAGGGGTCGCTGCCGGAGATCTCCTGGCCGAGGTGCAGGCTCAGGTTGGCCTGCGGATCCATGTCCACCAGGCACACGCGTCGGCCTCGCTCGGCCAGGGCCGCGCCCAGGTTGACGGAGGTCGTGGTCTTACCCACGCCCCCCTTCTGATTCATGACCGCGATGCGCCGCATGTTGTCCCGAAGCCCTCTGCGCGTCGGGCGTCCTAGGCTAGCCCAACTCCCGCGCGAGTGCTCACCCCAGACTGAGCAATCACCTAGCCTGGGAGTTCGTGAGGGCCGGGAGGGTCGAGCTGCACGACGAGGTGTTCTGCGCTGAGGGAATCAAGGGCGAGGGCGAGCGGCTCCAACCAGTCCAGGCCGTGGCGAGCGACGAGAGAGAACGGGCCGAGCAGCGCCTCCTGGGGCTGTCCTTCGGGGGTCAGGGTCCCCCTCAGTCGCCGCAAGTGGCGGCCCCGTGTGCCGGCGCGCTGGCGATGCGCGCGCGCAGCGCGTTCGGCGAACCCCTCCACCAGCTCCTCGACCTGCCCGGCGGTGCGGCGCAGTCGGGCCCCGAGGCCGCGGTCGATTTCGGCCAGTTCGGGCCGCAGTCCTCGCAGGGAAGCGCCCGCGTCTGCAGCGATCGCGCGCAGGCGGCCGAACACCGGCGGCTCGGGCTCGGACGTCGCCGTCAGCTCCGCGGCGCCGCCCAGCACGTCGGCCACTTCCAGGGAACTGGCTTCGAGCGAGCGAGCGCAGGCATCGTCGACGACGCTCACCGGGCCGCGCAGGACGAAGGCGCCGGGTTCCAGGGCGAGGGCGCGGCGCAGGGGCCCGGCGGCGGCTCGCAGGGCCAGGGAGCGTGCCCCGCCCAGCTCGCAGACGCTCGGCAGGACGAGGTCGAGCAGCAGGTGCTCGAGCCGCGGCCCCCCCACCCAGGCCGCCGGTTCACCGACGATCAGGGCCGCCAGCTCCGCCCCGCTGCGCGAGCCGGGCTCGCCTTCGAAGCGATAGCCCTCGCCGCCAGCTCGCAGTTCGCGTGGGCCGCCGACTCCGAAGTGGACGAGGGCGCTCTGGGCCTCGACGCCCGCCGTGGGGTCGAGGTCGGCGACCGCCCGCGCGCCCTCGGCCAGGGCGTCGGGCGAGACGCCGCCGACGATCCGGACCAGGGCGGCGGCCAGCTGCGAGCGGATCCAATCCGGCTCCACCACGACCAGCCCTAGGGGTCCGGCGAGGGCGAGTAGCGAGCGCGTGAAGGCGCGCGCCGGGCTCTCGCCGGGACGCGGCATCAGCAGCTCGAGGGCCTGCTTGAGGTGCGGCTCGTCGCCGTGGAGCTGGAGCAGGGCGCTGCGCAGGGCGCCGGTGCGGTGAAGCTCTTCGTCGATGCGCTGCGCGCCCAGGGCGATGCGCTCCTCGCCCATCGAGGTCAGGCCGACCTGCTGCAGGGCGAGCTGGCGATTCAGGAGGAGTGCCGGGGCGAGGGTGCACTCGTCGGCGCGGTTGAACAGGATCGGGAGCACCGGCGCGCCCAGGTGCTCGGAGAAGCGCCGGGCCAGGCGCACCGTTGCGAGGGCCTTCCAGAGAGAGGCCAGAGGGCCTGCAAACAATCCCGGCCGGGCGCTGGTGACAACGCAGAAGGTCCCCGGCCGGGCCAGGGCGCGGGCGCCTTCGAGTACCGCCACGTGCGGTTCGAGCGCCGCCAGGGGGCCGAGCAGGGCGCTCGACAGCTCGGCGCGCAGGCCCTCGCCCCAGACGTCGGCCATGCCGCCGAGGTCGGCGGTTGAGCGCAGCAGGCGCATCTCGGGCAGGGCGCACTCGCCGGCCAGGGCGGCGCGGGCCAGGGGCGTGAGGGGCGGAAAGAGGTCCGCGGGCAGGAAGGCGAAGCGGCCCGCCATCGGAGTCAGCGTGACGCCAGGCCGTCGCGCACGCCGCCGACCATGGCGTCGAGGGCGTCGGAGGCTGAGTCCTTCCAGTGCCGTCCGACGTTCGCCTCCTGGCGGTAGGCGAAGGCGACCCCGCGCGAGGAGGAGACGAGCGCCCCGCCCGGGCGGGAGGTGAAGGCGTCCATCACATCGGCCGGCCCCGCGCCCTGGGCGCCGAACCCCGGCAAGAGGAACGGGGTGTGGGGCATCAGCCCGCGCATCTCGCGCAGGATCCCCGGGTGGGTCGCGCCGACCACGGCGCCCACGGCCGACAGGCCGCACTCGCCGCGCAGGTCCCCGCCCCAGCGGTGGGTGGCCAGGGCCATCTGGTGGCAGAGGGGCGGCTCGCCGTGCAGCTGAAAGTCCTCGCTGCCGGGATTGGAAGTGCGAACGAGCACGAAGATCCCCCGGCCCGCGCGCTGGCAGACGTCCAGGAAGGGCTCCACGGAGTCGTGGCCGAGGAAGGCGTTGACCGTGACGGCGTCGCACAGGCGGTGGTCGGGAGCGCCGCCGGGGCCTTCGAGGAAGGCGCTGGCGTAGGCGGCGGCGGTCGAGGCGATGTCGCCGCGCTTCACGTCTCCGATCACGAGCAGGCCCGCATCATGGGCGTGGGCCACGACGCGCTCCCAGGCCGACGCGCCGTCGGCTCCGAAGAGCTCGAAGAAGGCGGACTGGGGCTTCACCACGGCGATGCGGTCAGAGGCGAGGTCGATCAGCTGGCAGAGGAAATCGCCCACGGCCCCTGCACGCTCGGAGCGGGCGGCATGCGGGTCCCGTGCGGCGGCGAACTCCTCGGGCAGGAGGGCGAGGTGGGGGTCGAGGCCCAGGACGCAGGGGCTGTCCTTCTGGGCGATGGCCGTGGCGAGGCGGTCGGCGAAGTTCACGGCGCCTCCCGAGGGTCGGGGACTGTCTTGGTGGACCCCTCGCGGCCCAGGGGGGCGAGGTCGCCTTCCAGCCTCTCGATCATCTCTCCGGTGGGGACGAGCACGCCGGCCGAGACCGTGGTGCGCAGGGCTTCCTCGACGCTGATCGGCAGAGGGATCAGCCGGTGGGCCTCGATGAAGACCGTGAAGCCGGTCATGGGCATGGGCGAGGTCGGGACGAAGCAGCTCACGTAGCGTCCGCCGAGGTGTTCGTGGACGGTCTTGAGTCCCTCGCTGGTGACGAAGGCGATGGCCCAGACGCCCTCGCTGGGGTAGGGCGCGGCCACGACCGTGTCGAACTCCATCTCGGTGTCGGAGAGGAAGAACTCCACCAGCTGCTTGGCGTAGGGATAGACCGAGCGGATGACCGGCACCTGCTGCATGGCGCGGTCCACGCCCAGGATCATGCGCCGCCCGAGGAAACCGCTGGCCAGGTAGCCGGCGGTCAGGACCAGCATCAGCGAGAAGAAGACCCCGATCATGGGGTGCACGACGCCCTTGACCGCGTCGCGCAGCTTCTCGGGGTGGATGGCGAGGGCGTCGAGGTCGCGCAGCAACGTGCTCTTCGCCTCGTGCAGGGCGGCGAGTCCGTTGCGGAAGGCGGGGTTCTCGAGGCCCGTGCGGTCGAGCTGACTGCGGAGGTCTACCGGCAGGGTCTCGGGGTTGAGGAACTCGTCGCTCAACGGGTCGATCCCGACCGTTCTCAGGACCTCCCAGCCCACGCCGTTCCCCTCCAGACACCAGTAGATGGCTGTGTTGATGGGAGTCGTGACGTAGTTCTTCGCGAACTGCACGACCGTCACCAGGATGAAGAGGGTCAGGACGGCGGGCAGCACCGTCACCACGCCGCGCAGGAAGAAGCTCTTCTTGCGCTTTCCGCCCCGCGTGGCGGACCTTTTCTTGCTGACCTTGCGAGACTCGGGCTGGTCCATGGGCGTTACCGCGGCTCATGGTACCCCCTGGGCGCTCCGCAATCCGCGCTAGAACCCGCCCAGGAAACGCGCGGCCACCGCGTCCGCAAGGGGTAGGCCGCGCTCGCTCAGGCACAGGAGCTCGCCGCGCTCTTCTAGCAGGCCCTCTTCGAGCAGGGGGCGGGCGACGGTCAGGGCCGGGTCGTCCGTTCCCTCGAAGCCTGCGGTGCGCCGGGCCTGGGCGGGATCGACCCCCTCGGCCGTGCGCAGGCCCAGCCACCAGGTCTCGCCCAACCGCTCGGCGGGGGCCAGGGTCTCGCTCCAGTCCGCCGCCGCGTTCCCCGCGGCCACGGCCGCGCGCCAGGGGCCGATGGCGCGCGGGCTGGCGCTGCGCGTGCCGGCGACGTGGCTGACGGCGGAGGGCCCGAGCCCCACGTAGGGGCCGTTGGCCCAGTAGTTCAGGTTGTGGTCGCAGCGCTGCCCGAGGGGGGCGTAGCTGGAGATCTCGTAGGGCTCGAGCCCCGTGTCCCGGCAGAGCTCGCGCGTGATCCAGAATAGTTCCAGTTCGACTTCCTCGGGCTGGGCGACGATCAGGCCCCGCTCGAGCCAGCGCTGGAAGGGCGTGTGCTCCTCGAAGGCGAGGTTGTAGGCCGAGAGGTGGTTGGGCTCCCGTTCGAGCACGCGCTGGAGGTCGCGGCGCCAGGTCTGGGGGTCGTGGCCGGGGGCGGCGTAGATCAGGTCGGCGCTGACGTTCGTGCAGCCGGCGCTGCGCGCCGCTTCCAGGGCATCGAGGCCCTGGCGGGCCGTGTGGACTCGCCCGAAGCTGGCCAGGACCTCGGGCTGCAGGCTCTGGATGCCGATCGAGAGGCGCGTCACCCCGCCGGCGAGCAGGCCCTCGGCCTTGGCGGCGTCGAGGCTCTCGGGATTGCACTCCGCGGTCACCTCGCGCGCCGAGGTGCGGAAGCCGGTGCACTCCTCCAGGCCGTCGAGCAGGCGTTCGAGCTGGGCCAGGGAGAGCAGGGAGGGAGTGCCGCCGCCCAGGTAGACGGTGCGCGGCGAGGCGGGAGCGCGCTGTCGGGCCTCATCGAGGATGGCCTCGAGCGCGCCGTCGATGTCCTGTCCCTCGGCCACGACCGAGAAGAAGTCGCAGTAGTGGCAGAGGGCCACGCAGAAGGGCAGGTGGACGTAGAGCGGCGTCCCGGCCGGGGCCGGGGCGCCCTGGGGAATCTCAGTGCTCGCCCGCGGACTCCGCGCTGGGCTTGATGGGTTGGTCTCGGGGGCCATGGTCCTCGCTCATCACCCCGTAGAGCTTGCGCAGCGCCTCGCGCTCGATCTGCCGCACACGCTCGCGGGTCAGCCCGATGACCTTCCCGATCTCCTTGAGGGTCATGGGATCGCTGCCCTCGCCGAGGCCGTAACGCAGGCGCAGGATGGTGGCCTCGCGCTCGTCGATGGCGCCGAGCAGCTCCCGCAGTCTATCCAGCATGTCGGCCGCCGCCATCTGCTCGTCCGGCGGTCGCGCGTTGCTGTCGCTGACCGTGTCCTGGTTGGCGGAGAGGACATCCAGCGAGACCTGGGGCCCCATGCCGGAGACCTGGATCGTGCGCTTCAAAAGGGGCCAGTTGTTCTGCGGGATGTCGAGCTCCTCCGCCACCTCCTCGACGGTCGGCACGCGGCCCATGAGGAAGGTCAGCTCCTGGGTGACCACTCGCCAGCGGCTGATCAGCTCCGTCATGTAGCTCGGCACGCGTACGGACTTGACCGTGTTGGTCAGGGCGCGCCGGATGGATTGCTTGATCCACCAGGTGCCGTAGGTCGAGAAGCGGCATCCGGCCGCCGGATCGAACTTCTCGGCGGCCTTCATGAGCCCCACGTTGCCCTCCGCGATCAGGTCCGGCAGGGACAGGCCGCGGTCGGAGTAGAGCTTGGCGACCGACACCACCAGGCGCAGGTTGGCGCGGATCAGGTGCTCGCGGGCGACGAGGTCGCCGGCCTGGACCCGGGCGCCGAGCTCCTTCTCTTCGTCGGCCGTGAGGAGGGAAACCTCGTTGATCTCTTGAAGGTACGTCTCTAGACAGCGTTCGGCAGAAATGGCTGGTGCTCCTTCCGGGGCCTCGGGGAAGGGCCGGTGTGGCCTGCGGGCTCCGAGACCTTCCCATCGGACCTGCGGGCGTCCGGCCTTGAGCCCTCCTGGCAAGGGGCTGCCCGCCCCCTTTCTTCGCCGTCCTCGCGAGGGTCTGGTAGGTTTACGTCAAGGCTCGTCCGGGTTGCCCTCCAGGCTTGTGCTCGCGCGCGCCGCGCCCCACCGCAATGAGCGAAACCTCGATCGACGAGATCATCACCGAGAGGGCCTTCAAGCGCTCCCTCGCCGCCCAGGGCGAGATGTTCTTCCGCCTCGCGAACAGCCTGCTGGGCCCCGGGCGCCCGGGCTGGACCCGCCGCCACCTCTACCAGGTCGTCAGCGAGGCCGACGCCCTCGAGTCCTTTCTCGACGACCACGGGGCGCGGGACAACCGCACCTTCCACCAACTGCGAGAGCTCGTCGCGTCCATCCGTGGCCTGGCCCAGGCAGGTTTCAGCTTGCGGCACCTGAGCGGACGGCTGGAGAGCTACGGGACCATGTTGGCCCTGAGCGGTGAGGCCGCGGGAGGCATCGAGAGGTCCATTGCCGGCGCGCGCGACTTCGTCGAGCGCAGCGTCGGCGCCCTGCTCGGGGCTTGCGTGGCTGAGGCGGGAGCGATTGGCATTGAACTTTCCTCTGAAGGATTCCCATCTGACCGTTATCTTCCCGACAGTCGGAGGAAGAGGCTTCCCCGGAACGTGGGCGAGGAGGTCATCGAGGAGGAGGCCCAACACATCGCGGAGGTGGCCTCGAAGTACTTGCAGGTGTGCGACATGTTCGACGCGATCGGCGTGCGTCCTCTGCAGGAGGCCGAGGCTTGCGAGCGCTACCTGAGCGAGCGCTGCACCGAGGAACAGGCGCGCGTCTACGAGGCGACGGTCCACAACCTCCAGTCGGCTTACGACACCTATGTCAAGAACACGGTGCTCGAGGCGGGCGATGAGCGCCTGCCGCGCCTGCGGGGGCACGCTTCCGCGGCCCTGCACCTGCTCGAAGCGGTCACCCTCCTGGCGCACTTCGTGGAGCGGCACGAGGCCAGCGACCGCCAGGAGAGCGCCGTGCGCCGCATCGACGAGGTTGTGAGCCGGCGGGAAGTGCGCCAACTGACCCTTAACATCCTGTTATGTGGGGCCCAACAGTTCATCGAGATGGGGCGGCCCTTGGCGGAGGACCTGCTCCCCTCCTACACCAACGTCCAGGAACTCGAGGTCGAGGTCGAGTTCGGCATGGTCCTTCACGCGCGCCCCATGTCGCTGATCGTGCGCATCGTGAGTCACCACGGGACGCCGGTGGAGATGGAGGTCGCCGGCTCGACCTGCAACGCCGGTTCGATCATGGACCTGATGGTTGCGGTGGGCTCGAACTCCAGCGCGACGCGCTTTCTGTTCCGCGGGGATGAGCACCCCTTGCGGGACATCGAGGCCCTGTTCGAGAGTTCCCTGGGGGAGGGCGGGCTCTCGACCCTTCCCGAGACCCTCTCCTACCTGCGGGACGATTGAGGTCCCGAAGGGCGCGCGCCCTGCCTCAGACCCCCAGGGAGAGACGATCAGCCAGGACACCGGGCAGGCCGGCGGCGCGGATGCGGGCCGCTTCGCGCTCAATGTCGTAAGTGGCGCGGCGTATCCAGACCAGGCCGAGGTCGCTGTCGAACAGGGCGTAGGCCGCGCGCTCGTCGTCGTCCCGCGGCTGGCCGACGCTGCCGACGTTGATCAGCGCGCGCCGGGCCTGGCCCACATCGATCTCCGCGTGATCGAAGCAGGTGGAGGTGCGCAGGGGGTCCTCGTGCAGGCGCAGCAGGGCCAGGGGCACGTGGCTGTGGCCCACGAAGCACACCGGCCGCTCCATGATGTCCAGGGAGGGGTCGCCGTCGGTGGAACTCAGGATGTAGTCGAAGAGCTCGGGACGGTGGAAGGTGCCGTGGCCCACGCAGCAGTGCTCGAGCTCGGCGACGAGGGGCAAGGCCCTCAACCAGGCGAGCTCCTCCTCGGCCAGCACGCCCTGGGTCCAGAGCACGGCGGCTCGGGCGTATTGATTGAAGTAGAGGATCTCCATCTCCCCGGCGCAGGCCGCGTCGTGGTTGCCCCTCACCACTTGCACATTCCGCTCGCGCAGGAGCTGGATGCACTCCCTGGGCGCCGCGCCGTAGCCCACGACGTCGCCGACGCTGATGATCTGCTGCACGCCCTCGCGGTCGAAGCACTCCAGAACGGTCTGCAAGGCGGACAGGTTGGCGTGGATGTCTCCCAGGATGCCGTACTTCATGGGTGGTCGGTGGTGGCGGCGGGGCTGCTCGTGGCGGCGTGTGGTCGCGCGGCGAGCAGGCCGGCGCAGGTGGCGAGGGCCAGGACTCCGAGCCAGGTATCGGACCAACCCGAACCCCCCGCCGCGGCGAGGTCCAGATGTCGGGAGGCGTCCAGCAGCCGCGCCGCTCGCGCGGGCCAGAATCCATCGCTTCCAATCAGGGCCGGAAGGGCCCAGGTCGCCAGCGGGAGCACGAGCATGCGAAGCGGGACGGGAAGGGGCAGGTGCAGCAGCAACAGCCCGGCCGCGGCCAGGTGAGCCAGAACGCCGACCAGCCCGAGACCGAGAGCCAGGGCATTCCAGGCAAGCGGCGGCCCGTGCCCCAGAAGGGACGTCGAAAGCGGGACGGCCAGGGTCAGGGCGACGGCCAGGCCGCCGCCGGCGAGCAGGCCCACCGCGCGCGCCGCGAGGCGTTGCGGGGCGGCGAGGCGCAGAAAAAACCACTCACACTGCCCCAGGGCGCCGAGGGAAAGGGAGCTCCCGAAGAGCCCTGCCATAAATGAAACTTCGTAAATAAGCCCGTCAGGTCCGGACCCTTCGCCCCCTGCGCTGAGGGGGCTCAGGACCAGTGCCAGTTGCCAAGCCGCGAGGCAGAGGGCCAGGCCGACCCAGGCAGCCGGGCGCCGAAGGGTGTACAGCGCCATCCAGCGGGCTACGGCCAGAAGGCTCATGGGTGCATTCTGGCCCCTGGCGATGGACGGATCCAGGAATGCCCGGCCGGCTCGTCGGGGGCGCCCGCCTTGACTGTCGCCGGGGAAGGCTTAGCCTGCGCTCCATGAGCATGGAACGCAGACTGGGCCGTGGATTGAGCTCGCTTCTCGGGTCGCCCGCCGCCGGAGTGTCGGGTGAGAGGCCGTCCGAGATCTCCGTGGCGGAGATCCGGCCCAACCCTCACCAGCCGCGCCGAGCGTTCGAGGCCGAAGGCCTCGAGGAGCTGCGGGCGAGCATCGAGAGCCACGGAATCCTGCAGCCGGTGGTGGTTCGGCGCCATGGAGGTGCGTGGGAGCTGATCGCCGGCGAACGGCGCTTGCGGGCAGCGGTCCTGGCGGGGCTCGAGTCGATTCCGGCCCTGGTCCGTGAGGGCGTGTCGGATGACGAGATGCTGGAACTGGCCCTGGTCGAGAACCTGCAACGGCGCGACCTCGACGCGCTAGAGAAGGCACGCGGATACCAGGGCATGATGCAGTCCCTGGGGATGACCCACGAGCAGGTGGCCGACAAGGTGGGGTTGCAGCGCAGCTCGATCACCAACCACCTGCGCCTGCTGGAGCTGACCGATGAGGTGCAGGAGGCGATCTCCTCTGGCCTGATCGGCATGACCCATGCCCGGGCCCTGCTGGGGGCTGGGGACGAGATGGAGCAGCGCCGCTTGCTTGGCCGGGTCGTGCGGGACGGCCTGTCGGCACGCCAGGTGGAGGGGCTGGTGGCGCGCGCTTCGGACAAGAAGCCGCGGGCCGCTCAGGCGGCGCGGCCCGAGCCAGCCCCGTGGGCTCGGGAGCTGGCCGACCGCATGCGCGAGCACCTCGGGACGCGGGTCGAGGTGCGCAACGCGAGCAAGGGCGTACGGGGCCAGATCGTGATCGAGTACTACGATCGCGAGGGCCTGGATAGCCTCTGTGATGCCCTGGCTCCGCGCTCGGAGCTGTAGGGGCACACCATTCAGGCCGCCTCGAGCGGATGTTCCCCGGGAAACATGGTCCGGCCTCCGCGCGCGAGAGGTCTGGGGGCGGGACCAAAGGCGGCGCAGCGCCTCAGAGCGCCACGGCGGCGTCGATCGCGACCGCGTTCTGGGGCCGATCGATCGAGCCCTCGGTGAGGGGAGAGCGGCTGATCGCCCGCACCACCTCGAGGCCTTCGACCACCTGGCCAAAGACCGTGTAGCCCTCGTCCATCACGTGCGAAGGGTTGACGAGGATGTAGAACTGGCTCCCCGAGGCCTCTTCCGCGAGGGCGCTCTGCTTCTCCGCCCCCAGGGCACCAGCGAAGTGCCGCAGGCCGGTTTCCTCGGGCTCCAGGGTGTATTCCGGCCCTCCCAAGCCCCAGGTCTCCGGCGCGCCGCTGCGGGTGTTCGGGTCGCCGCCGGCGATCAGGTAGCTGTCGCGCACGCGGTGGAAGCGCGTGCCGCTGTAGTACCCCTCTGCGCACAGCTTCAGGAAGTTCTCCACATGGCGCGGAGCACGGTCAGGATAGAGGACGATGACGATCTCGCCCTCGGTGGTCGAGAGGCGGACGCGGGGGGCGTCCGCGGGCGGCTCGGGGTTGGCGAAGACCGCGGAGTGCTGGACGCGGAACGCGGCGCTGTCGGCGAACACCCTGCTTAGGCGCTCGACCACCGTGCGCGGTGTCGCATCGGCCTCGAAGGAGAATCGTTCAGCCGCCAGGAGGTGTTCGGGGTGGTCCTGGGCCAGCTGCGCCAGGGCGGCCTGGGCCTGATCGAACTCTCCGTCTTCCGCATGGCTCAGGGCCAGGCTGTAGGAAGCCCAGGCGGCCGCCGGCGTCCCGGCGATCTCCGCCAGGACGGGCTCGATCTCGCCCGGATCGCCGAGGATGCCGATCCCGCTCTCGTCCAGGGCCAGGCCCAGGGCGTCCCAGCTCGCGTCCTTGTTCCCTTCGGCCTGGAGCTGGACGAAGCTCCAGCCCAGGACCGCGGCGCAGACCAGGCCGGCGAGCACCGCGAACTTGGGCCAGTGGCGCTCGATCCAGAGGCTGACCCCCTCCTTCTCCTCGGTCGGAGCGAAGGTGACGTCGGTGGCTTGTTTGTGCTGGTCAACCATGGCGAAGGCTAAATGGGGCGTAAAGTGCGGCTAACTACAGGGAAGTTGCCGGTAGGTTAGGGTGAAGTTAACGGCTAGCGTGGTTCTGGGCGGCGCTCGCGGGGGGTCCCGAGTAGAGCAATCTTGGCTGGCTCGCTGGCGTCCTATCCGGTCCGTTCATCGATGGCGCAGGGGTAGAGCGGGCTGGGGGACGCGGGCGGTCATGTCGCTGCCTTGGGGGCAGCGGTGGCAACCGCGTGACGCGACATTATATCGGTTGAGTATCGCGGGCCACAAGTTCGTGGGGACAGGGGCTACCATGCGGGTCTGGACAGATCGTCACGAAGGGCGGGGCGTGAGCGTAGTCCCCCAGGCTCGGCCCGATCCGCCTGCCTCCTCGACCAGAAACCGACGCCATGCACTCCGTACTTCTCGTTCTCCTGCTGAGCACCGGCGCGAGCGACCCGCAGGCTGTGGTCACGGACGCCCTCGCGCCGCTGATCCTCGTCCGGCACGAGGCGCCGCCCCAGGATCCCGACCGCGACAAGGAATACGAGCGCCGGCGCGAGGCCGCCGGCAAGGACGTGGAGGCCCTGTGGGACCTGCATATCTGGTGTTCGTCCTTCGGCATGAGCAAGCAGAGCCGCTCCTGTCTGCGTGCGATCCTCAAGAGCGACTCGGACCACAGGCCGGCGCACGAGGCCAGCGGACATCTCTTCTTCGACGGGAAGTGGTTCACGACCCAGAAGAAGCTCGACAAGTACAAGAAGGCGGAGGGGGAGCGCATCGCCAAGGAGAAGGGCCTGGTGCGCTTCGAGGACGAGTGGGTGCCCGAGGCCGACCTGCCCTTCCTGCGCCGCGGCCTGGTGCGCGATGGAGCTGGCGAGTGGGTTTCCAAGGAGGACCTGGAGCGCCAGGAGGCCGGCTGGATCCGCCAGGATCTGGTCTGGATCAAGCCTGAGGAGGCCGAGAACGTCGACAAGGGCCTGTGGAAGTGCGGCGAGCGCTGGCTCGACCAGGTCGAAGCGGACAAGTACCACTCCAGTCTCGAGCGCTGGTGGATCATCCCCGGCGACCACTTCCTGCTCCACAGCACCTGTGACCGAGAGGTCGCGGAGAAAGCCCTCGAGGTAATGGAGCGCGCCTGGCGCGACCTGCGGAGGGTGTTCGGGATCGTGCCTGCGCGCCCGGTGGCGGTGGCGCTCCTGCGCGACTCCGGGCAGTACGGGCGCTTCGCGGCGGGCGACCAGGCCACCGGACGGCCGGCGGTGGAGTTCGCGGCGCTCTCCTCGGTGCACTACGCCTTCTTCGCCGACGCCTGGTTCGACCTGAAGACGAACGAGTACAAGGGCGGCGGCGTCGCTTACTGGGACGCGTCCACCGACGCCGGGAATTCCTTTGGCCCGCACGCGGCGCGCCACGCGGCGGCGCACTCGTTCGTCGAGGCCCTCGACCCCAGCCCCGTCGCCCTCGCCAAGGCGCTGACGGCCTCGAACCCCGAGACCATCCGCAGGGCGTTCTACAAGGAAAAGAAGCTGCCCGAGTGGTTCCGCTACGGAGCGGCTGCCTACGCGGAGCGTTACTTCATCGACAGCCTCGTGGCTGCAGGCGGGAACCCGCACTGGGCGCGTGAGTGGTCGATCCAGAACATCGCCGCCAAGGGCGGCCTGCGGCCCGTGCGCCAGGTGTTCAGCGGAGAACTGTCGGTGTCGGATCCGAGCGGTTCGTCCAAGCTCATCAACGAGCGCGGACTCGTGATGGCCTTCATCCTCGACGGGGCCTGCGCGGAGGTGCTCGAGCGCCACAAGGCCATCCGCGACGCCCTGGAGGCTGGCGATCAGGACCTCTCAAAGCTCTTCGGGGCGCTAGAAACCGAGATCAACAAGCACTCCAGCGACCTGCGCAAGTTCGCGGGGCTCTAGCAATCCGCTCGGGAATGCTCTGCCTAGATGGTGCCTTCCCCGCCCCCCACGGGTCGCCCTCCGCGGGCCCTTCTCGACGATTCCCACGAACCTCCCCCTCATGATCGCCTCCCTTCTCCTCTGTCTGCCGCCGTGCGTTCTGGCCGGTGACCACGCCGTCCTGCACCCCGCCGACGCGACCGTCTACCTCGAGCTGCCCGACATCCCCGCGGCCATCGCGGCCTACCCGAATGCGCCGCTGCTGAGTCTCCTGGCCGACGCGGAGGTCAGCGCCGCCGTGGCGGGCCTGGGCCTCGTGGAGGAGCCCGAGGGCTTCGACCTGCTCCATGCCGTCGGCGCGGCGATCGATGAGCGCATCGACGATCTACCCTGGGAGGCCCGACGCGGGCTGGAGCTGGTGGCCTCGGCTCAGAGCGCCTCCCTCTCCCTGCGAGCCGGCAACGAGGGCGCCCTGCTCGCGGCCGTCGTGGACGGCGAGCTCTTCGTTGGCGGCATCCCCTACAACGCCCTCCAGGCCATGGAAGGCGGCGGATTCCTGCTCGTGCTTGAGCTTCCCACGGAGGACGCCTCCGGAGAGGCGGTCTACCTGGTGGAGGGCGGCCTGGGGGCAGCAGGGGTCCTGCCCGAGGTGGACGAGATGATCCTGCTGGGGGAACCCGCAAAGGTGCGCCGCTACTCGATCCCCGGCACCGCGGGGGAGACGGAGCTATGGTTCACGCGCGCCGGCGCGCGCCTCTTGATGGGGGGTGGAACCACCACGCCCGAATCCGTCGCAGCGCGCGCCGCCGACGCCGCTGCGCCTTCCTCGATCGCCACGACTCCCGATCGGCGGGCGGCCCAGGCGGCCTTCGGCGAGCCGCAGGGCGCGCTCCTCTACGAGGCGGTCCTGCACGTGGAGGGCCTCTCGAACCTCGCTGCCGTCCTCGTCGGCACGCGCTTCCCTCAGGCGGAGCACGCCGCCCGGACCCTGGTGCGCTCCTTCTTCCACGGCGACCGCTACCTCATGCAGCGGCGCGTGCAGCTCGTCGGCGACCGGTTCGTCAGCGAGACCTTCGCCCCGCACGGCTCGGGAGTCTTGGCTTCGCGCCCACTCCAGCAGGAGTCCTTCGCGATGCTGCCGGCCGAGGCCATCGGCGCCTGGGTCGCCGACCTCGACCCCGATGCGCTCTCGGAGCTGGTCGGGACGCTGATCGCCGACTTGAGCGGGATGGACCCCGAGTTCGCGCTGTCCTCCCTCGAATCCGGGTTCGGCTTCCAGTTCGAGGAGGACCTCTTCGGTTCCCTGGGCCACCGGATGGTTTTCTACTGCATGCCGATCAGCGGCATCGCCCTGCCGAAGCTGGTCCTGTGTGTCGAACTGGCCGACGCGCCGGCCTTCGAGCGTGGCGTGAGCGGCCTGGCCGCGTTCCTCGAACAGGCGGCCGGCGGCGAGCTGAGCCTCGCCACCAAGCCCTACCGCAAGACCCCGCTCGTGACCCTCGCGCCGGTGGGCGGCGGCGCCCCCGCCGGCGGTGGGCCGGCCGCGATGATCTCGGGCATGTTCAACCCCCAGCTCTCGGTCGGAGTCCTTCCTGACCGCGCGCTCTTCACCCTCAATTCCATTCACGTCAAGCGCGAGATCAAGCGCCTCCTGCGGGAGACCGATGAGCGCCACCCCGCCGCCGCTGCGGACTTCTTCCCCGCGGGGGCTGTGGACGCGGGCCACACCGACTGGGGCGCGGTGGTCGGCGGCCTCTACAAGGCGGCGCGCGCCCTCGCGCCGATGGCCGGACAGTTCGTCGGCGACGCCCTGCCGATCGACCTGAACGCCCTGCCCGATGGGGAGCTCTTCACCCGCGGCCTGCGGCCCACGGTCTCCTGGGACCTGCCTGTGGAAGGCGGCGTCTTGCGTCGCCGGGAGTCCTCCTTCGGACCCGAGACGCGCCTGGGCCTGCTGGCCGGCGTCAGCACCCTCATGACGTCGGCGGGAGCCCTGTTGGGGAACGGTGGAGGACCGAGCGGCGGACCGCGGGGCATCGAGGTCGCCAGGCCCGTGGCCCCCGCCGGCCCCACCCCCGCCGAGGTCACCATCGACCACCTGCGCTCGGTCAAGGTTGCCCTGGTGGTCTACAAGAGCGACCGCGGCCGCTACCCCGATGGCCTGCGCTCCCTGCTCGACCCCACGGAGAGCTTCCCGCAGGGCTTCATCGACCCGGCCGAGTTCCTCGATGGCTGGGGCGCTGAGTTTCTCTACGGCGCGGGCACCGACGGCGCGAGTTTCACCCTGCACTCCGCCGGTCCCGATGGGATTGACCAGGGCGGTGCGGGCGACGACGTTCCCCTGCCCTGATCGCCCAACCCAGGTTCGTGCCGACCGAAATCAGCAAGTCGCCCGCTTCCCCCGGCCTCCGTCGGAGGCTCAAGCGCGCCCGCAAGAGGCTCGGTCAGGGTCTGGCGCGGCGCCTTGGCCCGGCCGTGCTCGCCAGCCTGCGGCGCACCTGGCGCGAGGAGGTGCTCGGGGCCGAGCACTTCGCGGCCGCCGGGCCGGAGGGTACGGGCCGCTTCATGGCCCTCTGGCACGGCCGCATGGTGGTGGCTCTGCCCTTCCACGCCGGGCGCGACTACAGCGTGCTCGTCTCCCCCAGCTCCGACGGCGATGTCTCCGAGCGCCTGCTCGCGGCGTTTGGCTACGGAGTGATCCGGGGCTCGACCAGTCGCGGCGGCCCGCGCGCCCTGCGCGAAATGTTGACCGACCTGCGCGCGGGCAAGATGCTCGCCATCACCCCCGACGGCCCTCAGGGGCCGCGACACTCGATGAACCCGGGCCTGGTCTGGATGGCGCGCGCGACAGGCTTCCCCGTTATTCCCTGCGGCTTCATCTGCGATCGCGCCTGGCACGCGAACAGCTGGGACCGCTTCACCGTTCCCAAGCCACGCGCGCGGGTGATGGTGGTCTACGGCGAGCCCGTGCGGGTGCAACGGGACGCGACCCCGCAGGAATGCGAGGAAGCGACGATCGTGATCCGCGAGCGCATCCTGGACGCCGAGCGGCGCGGTTTCGAGCACATGGGCCTGGAGCCCGACTGGTGACCCGCTCCGGTAGCGGGACGCTACGACTACCTCTACTCGAAGCCCGAGCTCTCGCAGCTGGCCGAGAAGGCGCGCCGCCCGGGCTGGTCGAGCGCTTCCCACGCCTCGCGGACTTCGTGCGCGTCGAGGGCCAGGACAAGCTCTTCTGAGCGGCGCCGGGCAGCCGTGAGAGGCGGGAGGGACCTGATCCCGTTGCCGCGGCCGATTCGGGGGTAGAATCACTCGTGACGCGCCGTTTCCGGCGCTGGCCCCGCAACGCCCCGTGTCGAACATGAGAATGCGCGCCCTTCAACTGGCGCTCGGCGCCCTCTGCCTGATGGCGCCCTCCGCCGCCGCTCAGTCCGCCAAGGACGTCTATCGACGGATCGAACAGAGCAAGCCCTCGGTCGATCCGCGGCTGTTCAAGGAGTTGACCTCCTACGGGGATACTGAGTCCCTCAAGCTGATCCAGCGCACCCTGAACCTCTACCAGGCCGGGGGCACCCTGCGCCACGTGTACGTGGCCTTCGAGAACTACCGCGCCGGGCCGCTGGAGGGCGAGGCGATCGCCTTCCTGAACGAGGAAGCGGGCGGCGGACGCGCAGAGCGCCGGCGCGGGGCCGCCGCGGGCCTGGTGCGCTTCGGTGATGCGGCGGCAGGACCGCTGCGACGGCTGGTGGACAAGAGCAAGGATGAGGTCGTGCGCGCCTGGGCCCTCGGGCCCCTGATGGCGGCCCTCGCCGGCGAGGGATCGCCGTCCGCCCTGGAGTTGATCGTCGACAACGCGCGCTTTGGGACCTCGGGTTCGCGCGAGGAGATCGCGGGTCACCTCTCGCGCTTTGTCGGCGAGGAGAACGAGGCACTGTTCTTGGATCGCCTCGCCGACCGCAAGTTCGACGACATGATGAAGATCGCGATCGTGGGCGCCATCGCTGGCCGCGAGTCCGCCGGCGTCGCAGGGGCGCTGACGGCCGGCCTGAAGAACAGCGGCCCGACCGTGCAGTACGCCTGCATCGAGGCCCTCAACGCCCGTGGGTCCACCCGCCACGTCAAGCAGCTAGAGAAGCTGGTCAAGTCCAAGGACCACGCCCTGCGCCGCCTGGCGGTGGTGTCCCTGTCGGGGTTGATGGGCGCGGATCAGGCCTGGGTGAAGAAGCTGTCGTCGATGGCCAAGAACAAGGACTCCGCCACGCGCCAGGGGGCGGCCATCGCCCTGGCCCAGCTGCGAACACCGGACGCCATCGGGCTGCTCTACGAGAATCTGCTCGTCGATCCCGACCGTGCGGTGCGCACGGAGGCCTTGCAGGAGATCGCGAACCTGCGCCGCAAGGACTCCATCGCACCCCTCATCGCTCGCATCAACGCCGAGAGCGGACGGCTGCGCGTGGACGTCTTGTGCGCCCTGCGCCTGATCACCGGCGAGGACCTCGGTACCTCTCCCGAGCGCTGGAAGCGCTGGTGGGAGAACGAGGGGGCGGCCTTCGAGGTGCCGCCTTACGCGTCCGCCCTGGCGAAGGAGAAGGGGCGCATCAAGAAAGAGGGCGAGTCGATCACGCGCACGGCCTTCTTCGGCTTGCAGGTGGTGAGCGATCGCGTCTGCTTCGTGCTCGACGTTTCGGGCTCCATGAAGGGCGATCGCATGGAGCGCGCCAAGGGCGAGTTGGCGCGCTTCGTCGCCACCTATCCGGCCGAGGACCTGTTCAACATCCTGTTTTTCTCGACCGACGTCTATCCCTGGCAGGACGGGCTGGTCGTCATGTCCGAGAAGATGCGCAAGGAGGCCGGCAAGTACGTCGAGCGCCAGAAGGCCGACGGCTACACAGCGGTCTACGATGCCCTCAAGCTGGCCTTCGAGGACGAGCGCGTGGACACCATCGTGCTGCTCACCGACGGCAACCCCGACCAGGGGACCATCGACGACCCAGCCGAGATCCGCGCCGAGGTCAAGCGCTGGAACAGCGCGCGCCACATCCGCATCCACTGCGTCTCGCTCGGAGGGGAGCAGCCGCTCTTGAAGCACCTCTCGGCAGACTCGGGCGGTACCTTCAGCAAGGCCGACTAGCCCGCGGGTGCGCTCGGGCCGCGGCGCCAGGCCAGGGCGCCCTCCAGGGCGACCCACACGGTCAGCAGGCCGATCATGGCGCCCACGCCGGCCACGCCCCACTTCTGCTGGGAGAAGTCGCGCCAGACCTGCACGCCCATGGCGCTGATGGTGATGACCATCACGATCACCGCTGGAGCCGCGTAGGCCGTCGCGCGCCGGCCGAGGGTGCGCAGGTAGAGCGCGCAGAGCAGGAGCGTGAAGGCCGCCAGCACCTGATTGGTGGCGCCGAAGACCGGCCAGAGGCTCTTGGCGCCCTGTTCGAAGTCGGCCCAGATCAGCAGCAGCACCGAACCGCAGGCCAGGGCCCCCCCGATCCAGCGGTTGCTGAGTCCGCTGATGCGGTAGGTCGCGCCGAGCTCGGCCAGGATCAGGCGCTGGATGCGCAGGGCGGTGTCGAGGCTCGTGGCGGCGAAGGAGATCACGAGCACCGCAACCACCGTGGCGGCGACGGTGATCGGGAGCCCCAGGGCCCCCAGGAAGCCGGCCGCGCCGTTCACGAAGGCCGCCAGGGCCTGGGGCACCTGAGGGAGGTGCAGAGCGCCGTCGGCCTCGCCGGCGGCCGTCACCGCGCTCAGGTACTCGAAGGCGTGGACGTGTTCCGGCCCATTCCACAGCCCGGTCGCGACCGCGAGGGTCGCCAGAATGGCCAGAGCGGCCTCGCACAGCATGGCGCCGTAGCCGATCGGTCGGGCGTCGGTGGCGCGGCAGATCTGTTTCGAGGTCGTGCCCGAGCCCACCAGCCCGTGGAAGCCCGAGATGGCGCCACAGGCGATCGTGACGAACAGCAGGGGGAAGACCGTCGGCAGGGCGGACAACTCTCCCACGGGCGGAGCGACGAAGTCCGGCCGAGCCAGGAAGAAGCCGAGGTAGAGCGCGCCCAGGCCGACGATCAGCTGGTGGCTGTTGATCAGGTCGCGCGGCTGCAGCAAGAGCCAGACCGGCAGGCTGCTCGCGACGAAGGCGTAGGCCATGAGCACCACCAGCCAGAAACGCTTGTCGAGGAACAGGGAGCCCTCGGCCGGGACCCACAGCGCTCCCGAGGCGGAGCCGAAGATGGTCAGGTAGAGCACGACCAGGGCGGCGATCGAGGGAGCGAGGAGCGAGCGCTTCAGGCGGTAGCCCCACCAGCCGATGGCGACCGCCACGAGGATTTCCAGGTTCACCGGCAGGATGCTGGCGGGGAAGGCCACGAAGAGCCCAGCGATGGCGAAGGCGAAGACCGCTCCCACGAGCCAGATCAGGAAGAAGATGATCAGCAGGAACAGGACCCGCGAGCGCGGTCCGATGAAGCGCTCGGTCAGGTTGCCGACGCTCTCGCCCTCGTGGCGCATCGAGAGCACCAGGGCGCCGAAATCGTGGCTCGCGCCCATGAAGATCGCCCCCACCACGATCCACAACAGTGCGGGCACCCAGCCCCAGACGATCGCCATGGCGGGCCCCAGGATGGGCGCGGCGCCGGCGATCGAGGCGAAGTGGTGTCCCCACAACACCTCGCGGCGCGTGGGCACGAAGTCGACGCCGTCCTCGCGCTCGATGGAAGGCAGGGGCTCGTCGTCGCGCAGCTGGAAGACGCGCCGGGCGAGGTAGTTCGAGTAGAAGCGGTAGCCCAGGCCGAGGGCGGCGAGCGAGGCCAGAGCGACGGCGACGGCGACCATGGAAGGAGCGTAAGCGGCTGCGCACGCGAACGACAGGGCCGGGGCGAGGGCCTGGGCAAGCGCGAAACCGCCGTTCCCCGGCGCCGGCCCAGGCCCTACCCTCGGAGCCGTGGAAGAACCGAGCTGCCTGACCTTCGACTGCTACGGGACCCTGATCGACTGGGACTCAGGCGTGCAGGCCGCCGTTGAGGGGACCGCAAGTCTCGCGGGGTGCGACGTCGGGCGGCTGCTCGAGGACCGGGAGGCGGCCGACCGGGCCCTGACCGCCGAGGGCTACCAACCCTACGATGAGGTGTTGCGGACGTCGTTGGCGAGCGCCGCGGTGCTCCAGGGCCGCACCGTGAGCGGAGCGGAGGCCGAATCATTCGCCGCCGGAATGGGCGCCTGGCCGCCCTTCCCCGACAGCGCCGCGGCCCTCGCGCGCCTCGCCGACCGCTTCAGGCTCTGCATCCTCTCGAACGTGGGCCGGGAGACCCTGTTGGCGAGCGTCGCTCTCCTGGGGGTCGGGTTCGAGGTGCTCGTGACGGCCGACGACCTTCGCTCCTACAAGCCCCGCCGGGCCCACTTCGATGAGGGCCTGCGGCGCCTCGGCGTGGCGCGCGAGGCCGTCCTGCACGTCGCCGCGAGCCCCTACCACGATCTCGCGCCCGCCGAGCTCCTGGGCTGGCGCACGGCCTGGATTGACCGGCGCGGCGAGGGTGAGCCTTCCGGCTGCGAGCCCGCGCTGCGCGCCGCGAGCCTGTCCGAGCTGGCCGACCGACTCGACGCGTGAGCCCCGACGGTCAGGCCGAGGGGCTCCCGGTCAGGTTCTCGACCAGGTCCATCTTGGTGATGATGCCCACCACGGCGCGCTCGGTATCGATCACGATCCCCACTTCGTCGCGCGCGAAGAACTCGAGCAGGGCGCCGGCGTCGTCGCTCGCCTCGAGGGTCGAGACCTTGCGAAACATGACCTCGGCCACGGCGCCGGCGAGAGACGCGTTGCCCTCGACCAGGCGCGAGAGCAGGTCCGACTCAGTGACGATGCCCGTCAGCGCGCCGTTGTCCACCACGGGCAACTGGCTGACGCCGTGCTCCTTCATCTGCGCCACGGCGTCGGCGATCGTGTCGGTGCTCTTCGCGCAGAGCACCCTGCGCCGCGGCAGGCGCAGCAGCAGGTCGCCCACGGTCTGGGTCGCCCAGTCGTGCTCGGTGAAGCCATTGTCCTTCATCCAGCCCTCGTCCATGAATTTGGTCATGTAGTTGCGGACCGAGTCGGGCAGGATCGTGACGATGCGCGTGCCGGGCTCGGAGCGCCGGGCGATCTCGTGCGCCGCCCAGGCCGCCGCGCCCGAGCTGCCGCCGCACAACAGGCCTTCCTGGCGGATCAGGCGGCGCGCCATCAGGAACGAGTCGTGGTCTTCGGACTTGATCCACTCGTCCACCAGGTCGAGGTCGAGCACATCGGGGATGAAGTCGTAGCCGATGCCCTCCACCTTGTAGGGCGTGATCGGCCCCGGTCCGGCGAGGATCGAGCCGACCGGATCCACACCGACGATGCGTACATCGGGCAGGGCTTCCTTGAGGACGCGCGCCACGCCGGAGATCGTCCCGCCGGTGCCCGCGGTCATGACGCACACATCCAGCCGGCCGTCGGTTTGTTCGAGGATCTCGCGCCCGGTCCCCTCGTAGTGGGCGTCGGGGTTGTCGGGGTTGGCGTACTGGTCGAGGATGTGGGCGTCGGGGAGGATCTCGCGCAACTGCAAGGCCACGCCGATGTGGCTCTCCGGCGCGTCCCAGGCGGCCTCGGTCGGGGTGCGGATGATCTCGGCGCCGAGGGCCTCGAGGGTCACCTGCTTCTCCCGGCTCATCTTCTCGGGCATCGTGATGATCATGCGATAGCCGTTGATCGTGGCCGCCATCGCCATGCCGATCCCGGTGTTTCCGCTGGTGGGCTCGATCAGGGTGTCGCCGGGTTTGATACGCCCGGCCGCCTGAGCCTGTTCCACCATGCGCCGGCCGATGCGGTCCTTGACCGAGCCGCCGGGATTCATGAACTCGCACTTGGCGAGCAGCTCGCAGTCCGTCCCCTGCGCGATGCGATGCAGGCGGACGAGGGGCGTGTTGCCGATGGCCTCGAGGATGGAGTCGTAGATCTTCGCCACAGGTTTCCTTGCGCTTGGGAGCGCGACCGGCCGCCGCCTCGCGCCGGACCGAGCGCGATCGAGTGTACCCGCCCCGGCGACCGGGAGGACGCGCCAAGGCCGCCGCGCTCGCTCCCGGCGATCGGGGGAAACACTGCCTCCGGGCTGGGCGCCGTGCCACAATCGGCGCCGTGACCCAGAGCACCCTCGTCTTCAAGCTCCCCGCGACGACACAGCGGGCCCTCAGGCAGCGCCTCGACGCCGAGGCCTTCGAGTTCCGCAGGGTGCCGCACGCGGTCTTCAGCGCGCGCGGTTCGGGGGTGATCGCCACACTCTACCGTTCAGGGAAGCTCGTCGTTCAGGGGCGCGAATGCGAGCTCTTCGTGGAGCGCTTCCTGCCCGGCGAAGGGGTTTGCTCGACACCGCAGGCTCCGCGGGAGAGCGCGGCCTCGGTCGAGATCCCCGCTGCGGGGCTGATCGGGAGCGACGAGTGCGGCAAGGGCGACTACTTCGGGCCGCTGGTGGTGGCGGCCGTGCGCCTTGAGCCCGAGACCGCCCGCGCCATGGCCGACGGCGAGGTGTGCGACAGCAAGAAGCTCACCGACAAGCGGGCTCTGCGCCTGGGGGCGGCCCTGCGCGCGAGCGTGCCCTGGGCCCTGCGGCGCCTCGATCCGCCCGACTACAACGCCGCCCGCGAGCGAACGGGCAACGTCAACGTGATGCTGGCCGAGCTGCACGCCGAGGTCATCCGCGAGCTCGGCCGCCCGGGGATGCACGTCCTCGTGGACCGCTTCGCGAGCGATGAATCGCTCGTCGCCGGCCGCCTCGAGGGCCTGGGGCTGTCGATCGAGCAGAGGCCGCGGGCGGAGGAGAACCTGGCCGTGGCGGCCGCGAGCATCATCGCCCGCGAGGCGTTCTTGACGGCTCTGGGCGAGCTCTCCGACGAGCACGGCGTCGACCTGCGCAAGGGCGCGGGCACACCGGTCGATCTGGCCGGCGTCGAGTTCGTTCGACTGCACGGCGCGGAAGCCCTGGGCGCGGTGGCCAAGCTGCACTTCAAGAACACCCAGAAGGTCGAGCGGCGGCTGGGCTGAGCCATGCGGGGCTTCTCGGGTGCCGGAAACCGCTTCGTGCTGGTGGATGAGCGCGAGGAGTGCGCCGGCGCTGCCCAGCGCGCGCGAGCACCGCGGTCTGTGAGGGACACTCCCGCCGCCGCGGACGGCACTTTGCGCCTCGTGCCGCCCCGGGTGGGGGGCGACGCGCGATTGGAGATCACCAACCGCGACGGCAGCCGGGCAGCCGCTTGCGGCAACGGTCTGCGCTGCGTGGGCTTGTACCTGTTCGAACGCGGCGAGATCGGCGCGCGGGCGGCGCGCATCGAGACCGACGCCGGCGAGCGCACGGTGGAGCTCGTCAGGCGCGGACTGGCGGGGGCCGTGCTGCGCGCGGGGATGGGCAGGGCCGAGGGCGTCTCCCTCAGTTCGCCGGTGGAACACGAGGGCGAGCGCTTCTCGGCTCGCGCCGTGCGCCTGGGCAATCCGCACCTCGTCCTGCGCGTGGCCGACGAGCGCCGCGCTCCGGTCGCGGTCCTCGGGCGCCGCCTGCAATCCCACCCCGATTTCCCCGACGGCGTGAACGTCGGCTTTCTCGCGCGGCGTGACGAGCGCTGGCATCTGCGCGTGTTCGAGCGCGGCGTGGGGGAGACGCACGCCTGCGGTAGCGGCGCCTGCGCGGCGGCCTGGGCCCTCTGCGTGGCGGGGGAGGGCGCTGGGTGCGTGGAGATCCAGATGGCCGGCGGGCGGCTGTCGGTCGAGTTCGACCCCACGGGCGAGTTGTTCCTCATCGGTGATGCCCGAGAGGAGGACCCGGCAGGCTGGGAGTCGCCGCGAGGTCGCCCATGAACGGCCCGCTGGGGGTGGTCGTTCAGGCCCTGCTCGCTGTCCTTGCCCTCTCCGCGGCCGAGAGCGGCCTGGAGAGCGAGACGGCGCGGCCCTGGATCGTGCCCCTGCTGTTCCTCGTGCCTCACGCCCTCGCTCTCGCCGGGCGCGCGGCCCTGGGCGCTCGCGCGCGTTCCCTCGCGCGCCTGCGCACCCTGGTGGCCCTGAGCCCCTTCCCGCTCTACATCGTCGCCACCGTCGCTTGCGGCTGGCGTCTGTGGGTCTTCGAGGGCCTGGCAGCCGAGGCCTCCTCGCTGGCCTTCTTCGGGGTTCTCGTCGCCCTGGCCCCCTACGCCGTCCTGGCCGTGGCGGCCATTGACGCCGCCGCGCGTCTCTCGCCGGCCTCGCCGAAGCGCCGCCGCGCCCTGCGGAGCTTCCAGTTGCGCATGTTGCTGCTGGCGGCCCTGCCCCTGGCGGTCTTCGTGATTGGCGTCTCCCTGCTCAGCCTGTCCGAACGCCTGCGCCTGGAGATGGAGGGCGTCAGCCTGTGGGGCGCGCTCTTCTTCGCGCTCTTCCTCGGTCTGCTCCTGCGCGGCCTGCCCACCTTCCTGCGCCGCATCTGGGCCTGCGAGCCCCTGCCCGCCGGGCCCCTGCGCGCGCGCCTCGAGGAGCTCGCCCGCGTGGCTGGTTTCCGCTATCGGGAGCTGTGCCTGTGGAACACCGGCGGGCTCATGCCCAATGCGATGATCGCCGGGGTGTGGCCTCGTTCGCGGGTCGTGCTGTTGACCGATGTCCTGCTCTCGATCCTGGATCCCGAGGAGGTGCAGGCCGTCTTCGCACACGAGATGGGCCACGCCAAGAAGGGCCACGCTCTGCTCTTCCTGGCGATGACCTGCGCCACCTTCATGACGGCCCACCTGCTCGCCATGGCGATCGACCCCAGCGGCGGGTGGGTTGCCCTGGGAGTGGCCGTGCCGACCTTCATCGCCTGGGCGGTGGCCTTCGGCTGGATCTCGCGCCGAATCGAGCTCGACGCCGACCTCTACTGCCACGAGCTGACGGGCAGCTCCCTCGCTCTCCAGAGCGCATTCGCGAGCTTGGGTGGCGAGCGCTCGTCCTGGCGCCATTTCAGCGCTCCGCGGCGGGTCGCTTTCCTGCAGCGAGCGGCTGTCGATCCCACGTTTGTGCGGGCCTTCCGCCGCCGCCTGCGCAGGATCGCGGTCGCGAGCGTCACGGTCTTCTGCATCGCCGGGGCCCTGCAGGCCGGGACCGTTCTGACCGCGTTCCCCGCCGAGCGCGTCGCCGTGGAGTTGGGCCTGGGCCGCTACGCGCACGCGGCGGTGCGCGCGCGAGGTATCGGCGACCTCCCCGAGGAGTCCGCGCGCCTGCTCGCCAGCATTACCGCCGCCGGGGCGGCGATCGACCACGCCGACCGGGCCGCCGCCGCCGCGGCTTGCGGCCAGCACGCCGCGCGGGCCTTGGAAGAGCGCGAGTGGGCAGCGGCGCGCGATTGGCTGCGCCTGGCGGAGCTGGCGGGGAACGAGTCCGCGGGCCGTTGCGCCCTGGCGCTCGAGCTTGGAGGCGAGGAGCGCTGGCAGGACGCCCGCGCCGCCCTGGAAGGCGATGAGAGCGTGCCGGCGCGCGCGATCGCCCGCTGGCTCACGCGCGCAGCGCGATCTCAGTAGGACAGGCCGTCGACGCGCAGGTGGACACTCGGGTCTCCCTCGCGCAGGCACTCGCCGCCGGTGACCTCGCCGAAGCAGACGATGTGGTCTGCCGTGGCGTGCTCGCTCGCCAGGCGGCAGTCGAGCCAGGCCAGGGAGTCCTCCAGGAGCGGGGGGCCCGAGGGCGCCGGACGCGTCGAGAGGTCGTCGAAGGGCGAGGAACCGTCGGAGCGGTCCTTGAAGAAGGAGCTCATGAGCCCCTGGCTCTGCTCGTCGAGGATCGAGACCACGAAGCTCTGCTGCTGGCGCAGGGCGAGGAGATGATCGCGGCCCTTGGCGATGGCGACGCAGAGGCTGGGCGGGACGAGACCGGTCTGGATGACGAGCGAACCCACGAAGCCGACGGGGCGTCCGTCGAGGAGCGAGGAGACGATGTAGAGGCCGGTGGGGACGCGGCCGAGGGCACGCGCGAGAGGGCTGGGTTGGGGGGCGGTCATGGGCAGGGGAGAGGGGGTTGGGCCAGTGACTATAATATAGTGGTCTCCTGTGCTGGAAACGCCCCTCCACGGGGGTGATAATGCGGGTTCGCGCTGGGGCAACGCGTGCCCGGAAACCGCGTTCGCGCCCGGCCTCCAGCTCGTCCTCGGCCAGGCGCTTTCAGCCCCAAGACGATGTCCTCGACCCACCTCTCTTTCCACCATCCCGAACCGCTCGGGGGCGCAGGGACGGACCTTGCCGAGGCCCTGCGGGAGGCCCTGAGCGCCGGAGCGGAGGACCGCGCGTCGACTGCCCAAGCCCTGGCGGCGGAAGCCGCCGAGTGCCTGCGCGATTGGATGCGCGCGATTGGAGAGAGCGTGTCAGCGCCGCAGCTGGGCGCGCACTTCGTCGCGGGGCTCGCGACTTGGCGCGCCGTCCACGGCTGGCGTGCGCCGTGCGAGCGCCTGTGTGTGGCGCTCGACGAGCTGCTCGCCTCCTGTTCACCCGACGAAATGCGTGCCGCCCTGGATGCCGAACTCAACGCCTGGACCACTCCGGGCGAGCGCATGCCGAGCCGGCGCGCGGTTTGCGCGGGAGCCGTCGCCCTCCTGGGGCAAGGGGAGACCGTCCTGGCGCACGGGTTTTCCGAGACCGTCGCCGACGCGTGCGAGGCCGCCCAGGCGGCTGGTCGCGCGGTTGAGGTCACCCTGGCTGAAGGCGCCCCCGACCTCGGCGGCCAGCGCATGGCTAGTCGCCTGGCCGCCGCCGGCCTGGCCGTTCGCCTCGTCCACGACGCCGCGCTGCTCGCCTGTGTGCGGGATGCCGACCGCGTCTGGTTGGGGGCCGAGACGGTCGGCGCGGGCTGCTTCGTGGCGCGTGTGGGAGCGCGCGCCCTGCTCGAAGAGGCCCGCCGCCAGGAAGTGCCCAGTGCCGTGCTCGCGACCAGCGATAAGCTGGCTCCCGAGGGCGAGGCCCGCCTACCCGACTGGTGTGAAGGGGAGCCCTGGCTGTTGTGGCACGACGCGCCCGAGGGCGTGGTCGTCGAGCGTCAGCTCTACGAGCGAGTGCCCCTTGGGCTGGTGGACGACTGGCTGACCGAGGTCGGCCTCGAACGCCCCGCCGACATCTTTGTGCGCGGTTTGCGCTCCGACCCCCCAGAGCGCGCCGTGACGCCGGCCGCATCCTGGATTTCCACCCGCCCGTAGCTCAACGAAGATGGCCGACCAAGAGACCCCCCAGGCAGGCGAACGCATCACACCCCGCTCGATCGAGCGGGAGATGAAAGAGTCGTACCTCACCTACGCCCTGTCGGTGATCCACTCGCGAGCGCTGCCGGATGTGCGCGACGGGCTCAAGCCCTCGCAGCGACGGATCCTCGTCGCGATGAACGATCTGAACCTCGGCCCGCGCGCCAAGTACCGCAAGTGCGCGAAGGTGGCCGGCGACACCTCGGGCAACTACCACCCGCACGGCGAGGCGGTGGTCTACCCGACGCTCGTCCGCATGGCGCAGGACTTCTCCTTGCGCTATCCGCTGATCGACGGCCAGGGGAACTTCGGCTCCATCGACGGCGACCCGCCCGCGGCCATGCGCTACACGGAGTCGCGCATGAGCGGCGTCGCGGTCGAGATGCTCTCCGATCTCGACAAGGAGACCGTCGACTACGAGCCCAACTACGACGAGACGCGGATGCAGCCGACGGTGCTGCCCAGCCGCTTCCCGAGCTTGCTCTGCAACGGCTCCGACGGCATCGCGGTCGGCATGGCCTGCAGCTTGCCGCCCCACAATCTGCGCGAGATCTGCACCGCGATGCGGACGGTCCTGATCGATCCGAACACGACGACCGCGGAGTTGATGGGCATCGTCCGCGGGCCGGACTTCCCCACCGGCGGCGTGATCATGGGGCGGCGCGGCATCCACCAGGCCTACACGACCGGGCGCGGGCAGGTGCGCGTGCGCGCGAAGTACCACGTCGAGGAGAAGAAGACCAAGAACGTCCTGGTCATCACCGAGATCCCCTATCAGGTCCGCAAGACGCTCATCATCGAGAAGATCGTGGATGTCGTGCGGGACGGGCGGATCACCGGCATCGCGGACGTGCGCGACGAGTCGGACCGCAGCGGGATGCGGCTGGTGGTCGAGTTGAAGCGCGGCGAGGACGAGCAGGTGGTCGCCAACCAGCTCTTCAAGTTCACGCCGCTGCAGACGACCTACAGCATCATAAACCTGGCGATCGACCGCGGCCAGCCGCGCACCCTGACCCTGCGCGGGCTGCTCGACAGCTACATCGACCACCGCAAGGAGGTCATCCGACGCAGAACCCGGTACCTGTTGCGCAAGGCCGAGGAGCGCAAGCACATCGTCGAGGGCCTGCGGATCGCCGTCGACAACATCGACGAGGTCATCGCTCTGATCCGCAGCTGCGACGACCGCGAGGGGGCGCGCGCCAAGCTGAGCGAGCGCTTTGGCCTGTCCGAGCGCCAGGCGCAGGCGATCGTCGACATGCGCCTGGGCAGCCTGACGGGCCTGGAGCGCGAGAAGCTCGAGCGCGAATACGAGGAGCTGGTGGCGGAGATCGCCGACCTCAACGACATCCTCGACCGTGAGGCGCGCGTGGTCGAGATGATCGAGGCGGACCTGACCGACCTCGAGGCCCGTTTTGGAGACGAGCGGCGCACGGAGATCTCCGACGAGGAGCTCGACGGCGGCTTCGACATCGCGGAACTGATCGCCGAGGACCTGATGGTCGTCACGGTCTCGCGCGACGGATACATCAAGCGCGTGCCGGCCGACATCTACCGCGCACAGGGCCGCGGGGGCCGGGGCGTGCGCGGGTCCGACGCCAAGGAGGGTGACGCCCTCAAGTCCGTCTTCGCGGCTGGCACCCACGACTTCCTGCTGTGCTTCTCCAACCGCGGGAAGGTCTTCTGGCTCAAGGTCTACACCTTGCCGGAGGGCTCGCGCACCTCGAAGGGGCGCTCGATCCACAACCTCCTGCCGATGGCGGAGGGCGAGGAGATCACGAACGTCCAGCGCGTGGTCGAGTTCGACTCGGAGAGCTGCGTGTTCTTCGCCACCCAACGGGGAGTCGTGAAGAAGACCGCCCTGGAGGCCTACTCGCGCCCGAAGAAGGGCGGTATCTGGGCCATCCAACTCGCCGCGGACGATTCGGTGGTCGGGGTGGGGCTGACCCAACCTGGGGACACGATCGTCCTCGCCACGGCGAACGGCCGCTCGATCCGCTTCGACGAGGCGGCGGCGCGCCAGATGGGGCGCACGGCGCGCGGAGTGCGGGGCATCCGCTTGCGGGCCGACGACGAGGTGGTCGGCATGGTGGTCGCCGACCCCGAGGCGAGCCTCCTGACCGCGACGGAGACCGGCCACGGCAAGCGTACGCCGGTGGATCAGTACCCGATCAAGGGCCGCGGTGGCTATGGAGTGATCGACATCCGGGTCACGGCCCGCAACGGCCGGGTCGTCGGCGTGGGGCTCTGCCGTGACGGGGACGACATCATGTTCATAACGGGCAGTGGAATGATGGTTCGCACGCCCTGCGTCGACCTGAGCGTCATAGGGCGCAACACCCAGGGCGTGCGCCTGGTAAACCTCAAGGCTGGCGACAGCCTGGTGGCCATGGACGTGGTCTCCGAGAGTGACCTCGAGCGCTACGCGCTGCCGGAAGCGTCCCCCGGGCCGGAGACTGACTCCGGGGCGGAAGAGGCCTCGGAAGGGGCCGGGGAAGAGGCCGGGGAAGCGGGCGGCGAATGACCTCTCTCCCGGATCAGGTCGCGCAGGCCGTCAAGGAGGCCATGCGCGGAGGGGAAACCCTGAAGCGGGACACCCTGCGCATGGTGATGGCGGAGCTGAAGAACAAGCGCATCGAGCTTGGCCGAGAGCTCGATGAGGATGATGCCGCCAAGGTCTTGCAGCGCTGCGTCAAGACTCGCAAGGAGAGTCTGGAACAGTACGAGGCCGCCGGGCGGGCGGAGCTGGCCGCGCGGGAGAGCGCAGAGATCGAGATCATCGCCCTCTTCCTGCCCGAGCCGATGAGCGAGGAGGAGCTGAAGGCCGCCGTGACCGAGGCCGTGGCCGAGGCGGGCGCCACTACCCGTAAGGATACGGGCGCGGTGATGAAGGTTCTGATGGGGCGTCACCGCAGCCGCATCGACGGCAAGAGGGCGACGAGCATCCTCGCCGGAATGTTCGACTCCTGAAGCCGCCGCGCCGTGAGTTCGGACCGTTTTTTTGCGCGGGCCCGACGCCGTAATTGGCCGGGAGACCCTAAGTCCGCTGCCTGCAATCCCTAGGGCTGTGTTCTCGGAGTCGAGAGTGGAAAGCTCTTGGTGGACGGACCGGCAGCGGCTACCTTCCTCGTCCTGCGCCGTGGTCTCGAGATTGCCCCGGAGGGTCGGACTGAAGCGCCGTAAGTGATTGCCCGGTAGCGGTTTGAGGAAACCTAGAGAGTAGAGGCTCGGAGCCGCCCTGGGACGGTGCGCCGGGCGCAATAAGGGGGGTGCCTGTCGCGCACCACGGAGAGAGACGAGTTCGGGTCCGGAAGACAAGTAGCAGAGAAGAAGAAGAGAAACACGTGAACCCTACAGTGTCATCAACGAGCCAAGTCTCGCTCCAGGCGAACTCCGCCATGTCCTCCGATTCTGAAAGCGCCAAGCGCCAGCTCGCGGCCTGCGAACCGCCGGCGGACCTGGTCCAGCCGGACCTCACCGCGAACGCCATCAGCGTGCTCGAACGACGCTACCTCAAGAAGGATCCCGCGACCGGAGCGGTCGTCGAGACGCCGCAGCAGCTCTTCTGGCGCGTGGCAACCTGCGTCGCACGCCCGGAGTCAGAGCACGACGGCGGCAGCGCGGACCGCGCTTTGCTCGTGGCTCGCGAATTCTACGAGCTGATGGCGCTGCGCAAGTTCATGCCCAACAGCCCCTGCCTGATGAACGCCGGGCGGGAAATGGGGATGCTGTCAGCTTGCTTCGTCATTCCGGTCGAGGATTCGATCGAGGGCATCTTCGACGCCATCAAGGCCACGGCGATGATCCAGAAGGCTGGCGGCGGCACAGGTTTCAGCTTCTCGCGCTTGCGGCCTCAGGGCGACCTCGTGCGCTCCTCGGGTGGTACGACCGAAGGGCCGCTCTCCTTCATCCAGGTCTTCTCCCAGGCGACCGACGCCATCCAGCAGGGCGCCTTCCGGCGTGGGGCCAACATGGGCATCCTGCGCGTCGACCACCCCGATATCCTGCGCTTCATCTCCTTCAAGGACGACCGCGCGAAGCTGGAGAACTACAACGTCTCCGTCGCCGTAACGGATCGCTTTGTCGAGGAGTTGCAGACGAATCCCGACACCGTGCACCAGGTGCAGAACCCGCGCACGAAGCAGTGGGCGACCATGCCCCGCATCGACGACAATGGCGAACCCGCAGGCGAGCCCTGGACCGTCGGCGAGCTCTGGAGCCTGATCATCGACCACGCCCACGGCAGCGGCGAACCGGGCATCGTGTTCATCGACCGCATCAACGAGCGCAACCCGATCAAGAACGTTGGCCTGATCGAGGCCACCAACCCCTGCGGCGAGCAGCCGCTGCACGCCTACGACTCGTGCAATCTCGGCTCGATCAACCTGGGCGTGCTCGTCAAGCACGATTCCAACACGGGGACGGCGGCCCCGACCTTCGACTGGGACGAGTACCGCACCATCATCCACACCACGACGCGCTTCCTCGACAACGTGATCGAGGTCAACCGCTACCCGCTGCCCCAGATCGACAACATGTCGAAGACCACGCGGCGGATCGGCCTGGGGGTGATGGGCTTCGCCGACGCTCTGTACAAGCTCGGCATCCCCTACAACTCCGATGAGGGGACCGAGTTTGGGACGCGCATCATGGAGGTCCTGAACGACGAGTCACACCTGGCCTCGGAGATCCTGGGGGAGGAGCGAGGGGTGTTCCCGGCATGGGAGGGTTCTGACTGGCAGAAGGAAGGACGCCGCCTGCGCAATTCCTACACGACGACCGTGGCCCCCACGGGCACCATCTCGATCATCGCCAACTGCTCCGGCGGCATCGAGCCAATGTTCAGCCTCGCGTTCGAGCGCAACGTGATGAAGGACAACATGGGGCGCCCGACGGTGATGAAGGAGGTCAACTACGTCTTCGAGAACCTGGCGCGCGAGACCGGCTTCTACTCCGAAGAAATGGTCGAGAAGATCATCGCAGAGGGGACCCTCGAGCATCTCGACGAGGTGCCCGAGAGTATCAAGAACGTCTTCGTCACGGCCCACGACATCACGCCCTACTGGCACATGCGGATGCAGGCGGCGTTCCAGAATCACTGCGACTCGTCGATCTCCAAGACGATCAACTTTCCCCGCGATGCCACCCCGGACGACGTGCGCGAGATCTACGAGCTCGCGATCGACCAGGGAGTGAAGGGTGTCACTGTGTACCGGGACGGTTGCCGCGAGATGCAGCCGATGTCCCTCAAGCAACAGTCTGGCGAGGAGAAGCCGAAGCCGGGGACGGAACACTCCGGGATGCCGGCGGCCGAGGAGGATGACGGCAGCGGGCCGATGCTGATTCCGATCAAGCTGCCCGAGATCATGAGTTGCTTGCGGATCCGGCAGATGACCCCCTTCGGCAACATGCACGTGAAGGTCTCCGTGGACCCGGCATCCTCACGCGAGCGCGAGGTCTTCGCCCAGCTCGGCAAGGGAGGCGATGTGGCCAACTCTGACCTCGAAGCCATCTGTCGCATCCTCTCTCTGTGGTTGCGCTCCAACGGGAGCCTCGAGCTGGCCGTGAAGCAACTCGACGGCATCGGATCGAGCCTGACCGTTCCCACCAAGGACGGCCGCATCATGTCCCTTGCCGACGGCCTCGCGCGAGCCCTGCGGCGCTATCTCAAGGCGAAGGAAGAGCACGGCCTCCACAACCTGCTGCTCGGCAAGGCTTCGACCGAGGCCATCGGCGACGAGGCACCGCAGACCGCCGACCCAATCAACACCTCGGCGCCTCGCGGCGTATCGCAGTACAAGATCGTCTGCCCCTCGTGCTCGGCGAGCCTGGCCTTTGAGGAGGGCTGCGTGAAGTGCTACGGCTGCGGGTTCAGTCAGTGCTGATTTAGCTCTCAGTACTGATTCGCTCTCAGTGCTGAGCTGCCTCGCCATCCACACTCGCCCAGGGCCATCGCGTCCTGGGCGAGAGTGTTTCCATACAAGATGGCTGCGCGCGCAGCCTCCCCCTCCCGGGCGACGGTCCCGGAGAGACGGATGAGATCAACGGCGCCCGTCACCGGGATCGGGCTCGGGTGCGGCACGCCGCCCGAAGAAGTCGCCCTCGTAGCCTGGCGAGGAGGCGATCTTCACGAAGGTGAAGCGTGATCCGTCATGGCGGTTGGTGAGGATCAGCTGCTCGGATGCGAACAGCACCCGGTAGGAACCCTGCTCCCCGGTGGGCAAGAAGGTGAACTCCCCCTCATCGCCGAGGCTTCCGATCAGGCCCGTCGTGTCGAGGTAGCCCGCGTGATTGAAGTGCAGTCGGTGGGTGCCGGTCTGGAGGATCTCGTCCACCTGCTCGTCGCGCTCGTGATAGGCGATGTGCATCTCGATGGACATGAACTCCTCCGAGACGAGCAGGATCGCGCTGTCTTTCCGCCCTTCCGCGTGCAGGCCGCTGATGGAGGCGTCGGTCAGGCGCCAGCACCCCTGCATGCGTGCGAGGAGGCCGCTGTTGAGTTCTCGCGGGGGGGTGGGGAGTTCGCGGTCGTCCGCCGGCGCGGGACCTTCGTCCTGGTCGGCGTGGCCGACCGCGAGGGCTCCGAGCGGCATGAGTGCGAGGAGGGCGATGATCGAGGGGCGCATGGTGTCCTTCCCTTTGGTGAGAGTGGCGCGCGCCCCAGGATAGACTGTCGGTGCCTCCCCGGCCGCCTCGGGGGCGAGTGGATCCATTGAAAGGTCTTCCCGATATACCGGCCGCGAAGCGCGCCTTGCGCGTTCACCAGCTGAATGCCGTGGTCAACATGGCCCTGGCTGGGGGCAAGGTCTTTATTGGACTGGCGACCGGCTCACCTTCCCTGGTGGCTCACGGCGTGGAGAACGCCGCGGACCTCCTGAGCAATGTGCTGGCCTGGGTGGGCCAGCGCATCGCCCTGCGGCCACCGGATGAGGATCATCATTACGGCCACGGCAACGCGGAAGCCCTGACCGCGGTCGTGATCGGTGTGATCATCCTCGGCAGTGGCTTGGCGGTCGCCTACGGCGCCGCGACCGGACGCGTGGTCGGAGGCGAGGCCAGTGCGTCGTGGAGCCTGGCGCTCGCCGCGGCCGCCCTCTCCGCGCTCGCTTGCGAGGCCCTGGCCCGTTTCAACGCGCGCGCAGCGGGAGAGTTCTCGAGCCCCATCCTCAGGGCCCTGGCCCGGGACAAGCGCTCCGACGCCTTGACGAGTCTGGTGGTCATGGCCGGCATCGCGGGGAGTCAGGTGGGGCTCGGCCTGGCAGACATGGTGGTCGCCGTCGGGGTGGGTGTCTGGATCTGCATCATGGGTTGCCGGAGCATTTCCGAGGGCCTCGATGTCCTGATGGACCGCGTGCCCGACACGGGCATGCGGGAGGAGTTGCGGGCCATCGCCCGAGAGGTGGCGGGGGTCGAGGCTGTGGGAAAAATCCGCATCCATCCCCTCGGCACCACCTGCCGGGTAGACATGGAGATCAGCGTCGCGGGGCGCTTGAGCGTCTCGGAAGGCCACGAGATCGCCCACGAAGTCGAGGATTCCATCACGCGCTGCCGACAGCGGATCGTACAGGTCGCCGTCCACGTGAATCCGGCGTGAGCGGCGATACCCTTGCCCGCGCCGGGGCCGGGCTGGGAAGATAGCCCGCGGCGCGGCCCTCCGGCCGCCCGTGTTCGGAACCAACGATCATGCAACGACCCAGATTCATCATCTTGGCCGCTCTGGCGGCTCTCTTCGCCCTGACCGCTTCCGCCTCCGCCCAGGGATCGAAGGCGCGGGTGTCGATGTACTCGCGCCTGGAAGGAGACCAGGTGGAGATCGCCATGCGCGTGCGTATCGACTTCCACTGGCACCTCTACCACGACGACCTCGGTCCCGCGGACGCCGTGGGGCTCCCGACCAAGGTGAAGCTCTCCGGCGAGGGCGTGGAGTTCGGCCCGGTGATCTTCCCCGAGCCCGTGCGCTACGAGCAGAAGGGACTTGGGGCAGGCGGTGGCGACACGCACATCCTCGGCCACGAAGGGAACATCGTCCTCTACGCCGTGGGGACCTTGACGGATGGCGACGAACTGCCCGCTCTCTCGGCGCGCTTCGACGGGTTGACCTGCGACGAGGGCGGGTCGTGTATTCCCTGGTCGGCGACCGTGAAGTCCCAGGGGCGCGGGCCGGACAGTGTCTTCGCGGACTTCCCGCGCGGAGGCGAAGCTGACGGCGAGGACACCAGCCAGTTAGACGCCGGCGGGGGCGCGGGTTCGGGCGAGGAGAAGGGCTCCGGCGACGGCCTGCTGGCCTTCATCTTGCTGGCGATCGGCGGCGGACTGTTCGCGCTGATGATGCCCTGTACCTACCCGATGATCCCTATCACGATCTCGTTCTTCACCAAGCAAGCGGACGCGCGCGGGGGCAAGGTGCTGCCGCTCTCGTTGGCCTACGGCGCGGGGATCGTCCTGATCTTCGTCGCCATCGGTGTGGTGGTCGGGCCCGTGATCATCCGCTTCGCCATCCACCCGCTCACCAACCTCGCGATCGGCCTGCTGTTCTTGCTCTTCGCCGCCGTGCTGTTCGGCGCCTTGGATCTGCGTCCGCCGCAGTTCCTCATGAACGTCGCAGGCAAGGCGAGCATGAAGGGTGGCTACGCGGGCGTCTTCGTGATGGGCGCCACCCTGGTCGTGACCTCCTTTACCTGCACCGCGCCCTTCGTCGGCAGCCTCCTGTCGGTCGGGGCCTCGGGCGGGAGCATCGCGCGCATCGCCCTGGGCATGGCCGTGTTCGGCGCGACGATGGCGATCCCGTTCGTGTTCCTCTCGCTCCTGCCGGGGAAGGCTCACGCGATGCCCCAGAGTGGCGAGTGGATGAACACGCTCAAGGTCTCCCTCGGCTTCGTGGAGGTGGCGGCCGCGCTCAAGTTCATCTCGAACGCGGACATCGCCTGGGACTGGCAGCTGCTGTCGATGGAGCTGTTTCTGTTGCTGTGGACCGGGATCTTCCTGACCGGCGCCGCCTACCTCTTCGGTTGGCTGAAGCTGAAAGCGGGCGAGGGAACGGGCTCGAGCCCCGGGAAGCTCGTGGGCGGCCTCTCGATGGCGCTCTTCGCGATCTACTGCTTCTACGGTGCCCAGGGCAACCAGGTCACCGGGATCATGTACGCGATCACTCCGCCCCCGGGCTACGCCGTCGCCGCGAGCGCTGGTGGAGGGGGCGAGGGCGGCACCGCGGCCTCGCGCGCCACCCACCCGGTCATCGAAGACGACTACCAGGGAGCGCGCCGGCGCGCTCAGGAAGAAGGCCGACTCCTGTTCATCAACTTCACGGGCAAGTTGTGAGCAGCCTGCCGGCAGATGGAGCAATCCGTCTTCCCCGCCCCGGCGGTCGCCGAGGAACTGAATCGGATGATTGAGGCTCGACTCCACAATGACGGGCCTACACCGGAAGAGGTGCGCCAGCTTGAGCTTGACATGGTCGATTCCTACGCGACCCCCGTCTACGTGGTCCTGGACCCCGAGAGCGGTGAGCAGCTTGGCGTGCAGCACGGCGCACGGGACTTCAGCGTGGAGAAATTCACAGCCTTCTTGCGCGAGGCTCGACAGAGCGCGAAGGACTGAGCGCGCTCTGGCGGGGAAGCTGGTGGCGGGTGCGGACTAGCCCAGGCCCAACAGGCGTCCGCCCTGGTAGACGAAGAAGCTCGCGACCCAGGCGAGGCCTGTCATGTAGGCGAAGAGGAAGGTCGGCCAGCGCCAGCTGCGAGTCTCCCTGCGCACGATCGCCAGGGTGCTCGAGCACTGGCAACAGAGGGCGAAGAAGACCATCAGGGACAGGCCCACGAGGGGTGTGTAGACCGGTCGACCGTCAGCGTGCGTCTCGCGCCGGATCTTTTCGCGCAGGGTGACCGACTTCTCGTCAACGCCGTCGCCCACGCCATAGACGACGCCCAGAGTGCTGACGAAGACCTCGCGCGCCGCGAAGGCGCCGATGATGCCGACGCCGATCTTCCAGTCGAACCCGAGGGGTTCGAGCAGGGGCTCGACCGCCTGTCCCAGGCGACCGCCGTAGGAGGCTCGCAAGACGGCGCCGCGCTCGTCCTCGTCGATAAGGGCCAGCTGGGCCGCGAGTGTGTCGCCGGAGACCTCGCGCTCGATGGCGGCCCGCCGGGCGGAGTAGTCCACATCCAGCCGCGGCTCGCGCGGGAAGGAGAGCAAGAGCCAGAGGGCGATCGTGCACACGAGGATGACCCCGCCGGCCTCGCGCAGGAACAGGAAGCTGCGCTGCCACATCATGCGCAGGATGTTGCGCCAGCGAGGCATCCGGTAGGGCGGAAGCTCGAGCACGAGAGGGGCGCAGGTGCCTCGAATCATCGTGCGGCCCAGGACCGCGGCGCAGGCCAGGGCGATGACGGTGCTGAACAGGTACATCGCGACCATCAGCAGCCCCTGTACGCCGATGAAGCCGAAGAGGCGGTCGGGGGGGAAGAGGGCGCCGATGATCAGGGCGTAGATGGGGAGGCGCGCGGAACAGGTCATCAGCGGGATGACCATCATGGTCAGCAGCTGATCGCGGCGGCGCTCCATGGTGCGCGCCGCCATGATGGCCGGGATCGCGCAGGCGAAGCCGGACATCATGGGCACGAAGGCCCGTCCGTGGAGGCCGAGGGAGCGCATCACCCGGTCCATCAAGAAGGCCACGCGGGCCATGTAGCCGGTGTCCTCCATCACGCCGATGAAGAAGAAGAGCAGCAGGATCTGTGGCAGGAAGACGACCACGCTGCCCACGCCTGCGATCAGGCCCTCAGTCACGAAGTCGCGCAGGAGGCCGGGCGGTAGGACGCTTCGCACGCCGTCCGCCAGGGTGCCGAAGACGCTCTCGACCGCCGCGATCGCGGGATCGGCGCCGCTGAAGAGCGACTGGAAGACGATGCCCATGGCCAGCAGGAAGAGGGCGAAGCCCGCGGCGGGGTGCAGCAGGAGCCCGTCGATCCGCTCCGAGCGCCCGCGCCGCGGCTGCGCGGGCTCCTGCATGACCTTCCCGGTGTGCTCCTCGATCCAGCGATAACGGCCGCCGATCAGCTCTTCCTCGATCGATCGGTCCGCAACCTCGGCTCGCGCCCGCCGCTCCTCAACGACCTCTCGCAGGCTGTCAGGGATGCCGGCGAGCTCGTCCTCAGAGTCGAGGGATAGGAGGGCCCAGGCCGCGAGGGCACGGCGGCGTTCATGATCGGCGTGGGTCCACTCCTCGGGCACGGCTCGCTCGACCTGTTCGAGGTCTTCCTCGAGCGCTTCTCCCTGCCCCTTCCAGCGCCATGCCGCGCTGCGCGCCTCCTTTGGCGCGCCGAGGGCACGCTCGAGGGCCGAGCGCAACAGGTCCAGGCCCTCCTCGCCCCGGTTGGGGACGATCACGACGCTCACGCCCAGGGCGCGCTCCAGTGCCTCCGCATCGATCTCGGAGCCGCGCTCGGCGAGCAGGTCGACCATCGTGAGGGCGACGACAACCCCGACGCCGGTCTCGAGTACTTGCAACAAGAGGTAGAGGTTGCGCGAGAGCTGCGTCGCGTCGATGACCACCAGCGCCAGATCGGGAACCGGATGCGGAGGGAGTCCCGCGACAGCTTGCAGGGCTAGCTGTTCGTCCTTGGTGCGAGCCGACAGGCTGTAGGTGCCCGGGACGTCCATCAAGCTCACGCGCGCTCCGGACGGCAGAGTCACGCCGGCGGTCACGCGTTCGACCGTGATCCCAGGATAGTTCCCGACCTTGAGGTCGGCTCCGGTGAGGCGATTGAAGAGAGAGGTCTTGCCGACGTTAGGGTTGCCGGCCAGTGCGATCGTCGGGAGGGAGCCGCTCATCGTGGAGGCTCAACGGCCCTCGACGCCCACCTCGAGCCGCGCGGCATCCCCGCAGCGCAGGGTGAGATGGCAGCCCCGGAACTCGACTTCGAGCACGTCGCCCACCTTCACCCGTCGCACGAGGCGCACGGGTGTTCCCGGGAGCAGGCCCATCTCCATCAGGCGTCGGCGAAGGCCGCGGTCGCCGCCTACGGAGAGCAGCCGGGCGCGGGTTCCGGGGGGGATTTCGGACAGGCGGGGCATGGGAATTGGATCGGTATTGAGATCCAGTCTCATTTTAGCCATCCTGAGTCTATGGCAGGAACGGTCAATCCCCTGACCTCCCGCCGGTGCGAGGAGAATCCCCTGGCCAACCCCAAGGAAGTGGCCGGCCGGCAGGCCGCTCAGCTCGTCGAGAGTGGCATGACCGTCGGTCTGGGGACCGGTTCAACGGTCGCGTTCACCCTCTTGGGTCTGGCAGAACGCATCGAACAGGAGGGCCTGGAGATGCGCGGCGTGCCGACTTCGATCGACACCGAGACGCGTTCGCGCGAGCTGGGCATCCCCCTGACGACCCTCGAAGACGTCGAGCGTCTCGACCTGACGATCGACGGTGCGGACGAGATCGACGGTGACTTTCAGATGATCAAGGGCGGCGGCGGCGCTCTCTTGCGGGAGAAGGTCGTGGCGTCAATCAGCGAGCGTGTGGCGATCGTCGTCGGACGCGAGAAGGTGGTCGAGCGTCTCGGGCTCTCGTTCTTGTTGCCCGTGGAGGTGGTCCCCTTCGCCTTGCCGACCGTGTCTCGCGAGCTGCGGCGTCTGGGTTGCGAGCCCGTCTTGCGTCTCGACGGTCCATCGGCACCCTTTTGTACCGACAACGGCAACCGCATCCTGGACTGTCGCTTCGCCGAGGGCATCGCGGACGCCCCAGCTCTGGAGCGAGAACTGGCGCGCTTGCCCGGCGTCGTCGAGAGCGGCCTGTTCATCGACCTCGCCCACACGGCCCTGATCGGCGACGATGACGGCACGGTGACGCAGACTCACCGCCGTTCTCCCGCCAGCTAGAGAGCGCACGATCGTCTCCCGCCGCGCCGTCGGCGTACGAGCGCTCGAGGACCGAATCTAGTCCGCGAACTGGTAGTAGTAGGCTGGGCGCGGAATGCTCTCTACCGGAGTGGAGTCGAAATAGAGGTACTTTTGGAACTCCATGCCGACTTCGTTCAGGGGGATGACGTCGGTGTCGTAGTTGAACGTGTGGGCCACGCCGTCTGTGAACGTGACCGTGAACGAGAAGTCCGCGAGAAAGGTGTCGTTCACTGAGTCGACATCGAAGTTGTTCCAGCGAGCGTGTCTGGTCTGTCTTCCCGGATCCAGGCCGAGGCCCGGCGGCGCCTCCGTCACGCCGTCCAAGGACCAGACATGGCGGCTGAAGTCGATGTCGGGACCGTTGTCGGGGATGCAGTTCTCAATGCAGATGAGGTCCCCGTGAAGGCCGAACATCGTGCGGTAGGTGCTCTCGATGTTCGAGGGAAGGCTCGTGGGTTCGTCGATCCGGAACTCGCGGATAGCGACGCCGCCCTCCTGCGCGATGTTCTTGATTCGAACGATGAACCGTTCACAGCAGTCGCCGCGATAGCGCTCGAAGCGGATCTCGAAGGCATGGTCGCTCGCGAGGCTCGCGTGCACGCCCTCCAGCGCATCCAGGCGCAATCCCTCGAGGGTGCCTCCCAGATTCGTGAGGCGCACGATCCGAACATGGTCCTCGGCGCCGAACTCGATCTTGAAGTGCTTGACGCTCTCGAAGTCCTCCTCGAAGGGAAACTCGTAGTCGACCCGGCCCTCGGCCGTGTCGAACACGCCGACCACCTGGAAGCTGGCGCCGTCGCTGCTGGTCTCTACCTGGACCTGCGCGCTGTCCGTTGCCCCGAGCCCGCCCACGAAGGCGGACACCACCAGGTCCTCCTGGCCGGGGATGTTCCTGAGTTCGGTAGGGAAGACGAACATCGTCGACTCCCCGGGATCGAAGACATCGGAGTTGTTGCCGCCGAAGCCCAGGCCGAGGTCGTTCACGAAACGGTAATCGGGCCGCCCCAAGGCCACTGAAGCGGATCCTGTGCTCGAGCCGAGAGCGTCGCGGGCCGCGATGGGGTAGGAAGCCAGGTTCCAGGAACGGCGGTCGCGCAGCGCTGGCGACGATCCCTGGGCCATCGCTCCGGCCTGCTCGCCGAGCAGGCAGAGCAAGATTGGTACGGTGGCCAGCCACTGGGCTCGGACTCTCATGGGGCGATCTCCTTCTTGCGCTGAGCCGGCGAGGTATGAGGTCGGCTGTGGCCCAGGTTTCGTTCGGGGTGACGGAGGTCGGGTGTGAACTTCCGCCAGCACATCGACCCTACGGGCGTGCCCAGAATCTCGCAACCCACGCCGCCAGCCCCCTTTTCATGACCGATTCGACCACTTGAGGGGCGAGAGTCCTGGGTGACCTAGGCCTCAGGAAACACCCAGCCCGGCGGCGGTGGGCTTCACTCGCCCAGTCCGGCCAGCACCTGAACGCCGTGGAGATACTTGGACATCTTGGTGAGCCGGAAGGGTAAACCCGCGGAGATCCGTTGGGCGAGAGCGTCGTGCTCGCCCGCGTACTTCAACTCGATGATCACGAGGTTGCGCTCCTCGAAGATCCGCCGGGGGCCGTACGGGCGCCTACCAAGAGTCTGGAATCTGAGTTCGGTGTCGACCGTCAGTCGGAACAGACCGTCGGTCGTGGCGTAGTACCGTCGATGGTAGCGATTGAAGAGCGAAGGGCGTGACCGTGCCAGGCGCTCACGCACGGCAGGTGGGACGCCCGCGGAGTCAATGCAGTGCGCAAAGGCCGTGCGGTCCCACCGGTCCCCGATGTCCACCTGCCCGAGCGGGAACGAGGGCTTGTGTCCGACATCCCCCACCTTCGCCTTGATCTCGAGTACGGGCCTGGCGACCCGCCCGCGAGCAGCTCCATACCAGCGCAAACGAAGCTTGCTCCGGACCGCGGCGCCGTTCACGTGGACGTGGTAGTCGTCGAAGCTCGGGGTGTCGAAGTAGACGTTGTTGATGTACCGCGGCGGGAAGGCGACGCGGAAGTGTCCCGGGTGCACCTTGATCGCGAGCTCCACCTGCGACAGTGCCCAGCGCGGCGCGTGGAACTTTCGCTCGTAGCGGTAGTCGGCGCCCTGGCTAATGGCCATCCCCCGAGCCGGGCGCTCCACCTGTTTTCCCGTAGAGGATCTGCTGGATGTCCGAAGCGCGCTCGCGGATGGGATTCTGGCCGATCGTCACGGAACTCCCCTCCTCGATCAGGGAAAGCCGCCTCACGTTCACGGTCTCCAAGGCTCCCACGGAGAGGGTTCCCGGGCCGAACTCGCTCTTCTTCTGGAACGCGACCAGGCCGAACTCGCAGTCAACCAGGCGCAGGTCGCTGACCAGCACGTTCGAGAGGTCCTTGCTTGCGAGACCGATGCGTGTCTGTTCGACCACCAGGCCGGTGGCCGTCACGACGCTCGCTTCGCCGGCGCTGACGGCCTTGTCGCCGCACCTCCGGACGGTGACGCGATCGATGACGAGATCGCTGCCGGAGACGTCGATCGAGTCGTTGCCGCTCCGCAGAAACGTTGTGTCGGAGATCGAACCCGTGCAAAAGTCCGCATCGAACGAGTCGCTGAAAGAGCCCACGAAGGTGCAGCCGTCCAGTTCGAACGCGCTGCGAACCAGGTTCAGTCCATCCTCACAGGTGTTCTCGAGCACCTGTACATGTCTGAGCAAGACAGGCGACTCATGAAAGGTCACCGCACCCGTGAGGGTCCAGCCATCCCGATCGGCGCTGGTCAGGTCCTCGAAAACGACCTGATCGAGAGACGACAGGCCCCCAGCCTGCAGGACGAAGAGGCCCTGGCCGGTGCCATCCGGGGAGTTGACGACGATGGGAGCGTCCTCCGTCCCCGTCCATCTCAGGGGCGAGCGGGAGAGGATCATGGCGCCGCCAGTGAGCTGCAGCGTCGTGCCCGGCCCGCACTCGACGAGGAAACCGGACGGGATCACCATGTCGGTGTCGATCCCGTGTTCACCGCCCGCGATCCAGATCGTGCCCGCGCTCTCGTCGAGGCGCAGGAACTCAAACTGGCCGATGTTCGGGGCCGCGCGGAGCAGATCCTCGGCGACCATCGGTCGTGGCAACTGGGCGTGGGGTGTGAGGGGGGCCCAGCGCTCGATCGAGGTACCCAGAATCCTGTAGGAAACAGCCAGCGGGCCCTCGGTCAGGAGGCCGTCAGCGATGGTGGAGGGCAGAGCGACAGGAACCTGCGTGTAGCTCACCGTGGCGTCGCGGGCTCGCGGGCGGAGTGCCACGGTCGCGGGAAGCTCGATGACCTTTTCGCCCACCCGGAGCGCGAGAAGCTCGACGGGAAGGAACTGGGTCGCACCGACCTCCAGGACCGCCTGTCCCTCACCGACACTTCCGAGAAAGGCGTGCAGGCCTTTGGCGGGGGCCAGGGCCGATCGAATGTAGGCCTGGTTGCGGCGCAGGACCTCGGGCGAGAACTCGTAGTAGGGGAACTCCGTGTAGAGGACCGACAGCCTCTCGTCGAGCGCCGCTCGCTGCGACTCCAGCAAGTCCTCGAGGAAGGCGGGGGCGGAGACCCGCTCAAGCTCCGAGATGTACAGGGAGCAGAGCTCGAGATCCTGGAAGAACGAGCTGTTGAGTCGATCAAGGCGCGGAACGAAGACGCCGCGCCGGACTCGGTTTCCAAAGCCTGCAAGACTGAGAGAGCCGACCGGCTGGCCCGCGAGCATGTCAAAGGCGATCGGTTCGAGCCGGGACGAGACCGGGTTGTAGTAGAAGCGGATGTTGTTCCAGCGCGTGCCATGTTCGCCACCTAAGAGGTCGATCAGAGCGAAGTACGTCGCGGTCTTCTTCAGGTCGAAGACCTTTCCCGTGACGAGTTCTCCGAGCCGAAAGCGGTGAAGGAGCGACACCGCGGTCTTGTACTGGGCGCTGAGTGCCTCATCCGTCAGGGTGCGGGAAGACTGGAAGCCGTCGATCTCACTGGCGATGTACTGGCCGGAACCGCTCGGGTCGCTGCCGAGGAAGGGGCGGACCTGCTGGACGATCTCGTCCCACATCAGGTCTTCGTTGAAACGAATGATCGGGCCTTCGCGCCGCTCGTTGTGCTCGATGAGGCGCTTCTCGAAGTGCTCCTCGATCGCGTAGATCCCCATCGGCTTGCCATTGACGGAGACGTCGAGGAAGTCGTAGCGCAGCGCGACAATCCCCTCTCGTCGCATGGCCTCCTGGGCGAACCACTCGAAGAGCCAGTTGCGGGTGCGCGGGTGATGAAGGGAGAACTGCTTCATGCCAAAGAGCGTGTTTCCGCCCTTGACCTTGACCCGATACGACCACTTGTCACCGAGGAGGTGTTCGACACCGTCGCCCTTGAGGCGCAACTTCACGTCGAACTCGTCGCCACCGTGCTTGATGGTCGCCGGGACGAAGTCGTCGGGGCCCACTCTCAGGCTCCCGCGCTCGAGGGCGATCTGCCGCTGGTGCGCGAGCCTCTGCAGGTCTTCCCACTTGATGTCGATCGCCAGGTGTTCAGGTTCGGCGAGGAGTGCTTTGAGACGGTTCTTGGGCCACTCGAGACCGCTGCGCAGGAAGGGCGTGACGGACTCCGCGAAGTAACCGTTCTTGTGCATCTTCGCGCCCGCGGCCAGGAGCGCGATCGACCAGAAGGCGGCCAGGGCGCAGAGGAGGAGGAGCCGGCGGTTCTTCCTGAGCCGGGCGGGGGGGGAGGTCCCGTTGGCCGCGCGCTGGATCTCCATTCACGCCAGCCCTTCGTTGTCCACGAAGCTGACCGTGACGGTTTCGCTCTCCCGGCGTAGGGCGCTCTTGGCCTGTTCGAGCTTGCCGTAGTCGTCGAACTGGACCCGGAACGAGGCTTCCAGCGCCTCTTCGGATTCATCGAATCGCACGAGGCTCAGTCCCGAGCAGTGCTCCCGCAACAGGGCCGTGACTCGCTCCAGGCTGAGCCGGGGAGCACCCGCCTGACCTACGACCAGGTAGAGGCTGCTCTGCTCCCCGCTCTCGCCAGCCTTGGCACGAAGACTGATCATGGCGATGACCACCCCCGTACCGAGGATCGTGATGAGCCTCTGATCGGCGCCGAGGCCCAGACCGATCGCGATCGTCAGGAACAGAAAGGCGAGCTCCTCGGGCTCCTTGATGGCTGTACGAAAGCGGACGATGGAGAGCGCGCCGACGAGCCCTAGTGACAGGGCCAGGGACGACTTCACGATCGTGATGATGATCATCGTCGTCATGCCAATCGTCGCGAAGTTGCGGGCTAGGCTCTTTCGATTGGAGAGCGAGCGCCCGAAACGGACGTAGACGAGCGAGACCATGTACGAGAGCAGCGCGACCAGCCCCAGGTTCAGCAGGAATCCAGGGATGGAAATGGCGGGAACCGCCGTCGAGAAGCTGTCAGTGATGGATTGCGTTGCGCCCATACCCTTTGCATTCAGCGGCCAGAGTGGGGGAGACCATCGGAACCAAGCGGATGGACTCGCAGGTACATGAGGGTAGTCGATGGGCCCGGATTTTGAAAAGGCCACTCCCTGGGGCGCGCAGGGCGCCGCCCACGAACTGATGGAGGAGGCGCTCGGGTACAGCGGATGGCGTGGTGCGGGTGGACATCGTCTCGCGCAGGCGGCAGGTTGGTTGGCAGGTGAGGCGAGGGCGGAGCCCGTGGGCTCGCGACAATCCCTGCGAATAAAGAGTGAGTACCCCCCGTGGACAGGAAGAGAAGTAAAGAGCCCAGCGACAACGAGAGGCCCGCGGGCACCCTGGACGAACTGGACCTGAGGGCCCGCGCACTGGAACGCGACGGGGCCAATGCGACACCGCCCCGTGGGCGCGACGAGGGGCCCCACGACGCGACACCTTCCGCGCACGACTCGCTGCAACACGAACTAGACATCTGCGAGCGTCTGCTCGAGGACTGCCGTCGGGAATGGGGGGCCGCGAACCAGACCGGAACGGACTCCTGAACCGGGACCGCCCGCGGGGAGAACCAGGTCACGACGGCCTTGTGGCTGCCAAGCCGTCCTCGAGAATGGCGTGGCAGCACCCGACGCATGGCACTCCAATGAACCGATGAGCGCCGATAGCCAACCGAGGAGGGAAGACTGGCGCCCCCTCGCGCCCCTCGCCGAGCTGGCGGTCCCCAGCCTCTCGACCTTCAAGATCGACGGCCGGCAGCTTGCCGCCGGCCGCACCGCGGACGGAGAGCCCTTCGCCGTGGACAACCGCTGCCCACACGAGGGCTATCCACTCGCCTCGGGTTACCTGGCGGACTGTTCGCTCACCTGCGCCTGGCACAACTGGAAGTTCGACGTGCGCGACGGGTCATGCACCCTGGGCGGAGAGGGCGTGCGAGCTTTCGGCGTGCGCGTGCGCGAAGGGGTCGTGGAGGTCGACTTCACCGAACCTGAGTTCGCGGATCTCGCGCCCGGCCTGCTCGAGAGCTTCGCCGAGGGCATCCGCAGGCACGAGAACGGCCGCGCACTCCGCGACGGCGTTCGACTCCTGCAAGGCGGCTACGACCCCTGGCGCCTGCTCGCGGACGTGGCGACCCTGGACGCACGACACGCGGAGTACGGCACGACCCACGCCCTGGCCGTGGCCGCAGACTGTGGGCGCGTGCTCGAGCGCCTCGGTGGCGTCGAGGGGATGTACGCCATCGCACCCGCGATCGACCTGTGCGGCGAGGCGAATCGGCGCCTCCCTCCGCGGCTCTTCCCCGAGTCGATCCCCGACGGCGATGAAGCGGCGTTGGTGGAAGCCGTCGAAGAGGAAGACGCCGTGCGCGCCGAAGGGCTCCTGCGAGGGGCATTCGACGCGGGCGTCGAAGTGGGGACGATCGAGGGCTGGATGTACACGGTGCTCTCCCGCCACTTCACGAGCTTCGGCCACCAGCTGATCTACATGGTGAAGGCCCAGGAGCTGTGCGGGCGCGTGGACGCGAGCTACGCGAAGGACCTCTACTCCTCCCTTCTCCATAGCACCGTACTCGCGACCCGCGAGGACACCCTGCCCTACTGGGAGAGCCACTCGCGCCGCCTGACCGCCCTGGCGGGCGACCTGCCGGCCTACTTCGAGCGCCAGGGCTCCGCCGAGGAGTTCGAGACCGGAGCGACCCGCGACGCCGTCCTCGACGGCAGCGTGGACGAGGCCTTCGCCGCGATCCGCGAACCCCTGGAACGCGGCGTCGCGGCGGGCCGCATCGCCCGCGCGCTGGTCGGGGCGGCTGCCGAGCGACTCATGCGCTTCGATGTGGAAATCGAACGCGATCCGATGGTCGCCGAGAACTGGCTCTGGGCCACCCACCGATTCACCTTCGCCTGCGCTGTCCGCCACGCCGTCGAGCGCTGTCCCTCACCCGAGGCACTCCGTTTCCTCTTCCAGGCCGCGGCCTTCGTCCACACCGGTCGGGGTATGGACCTCGCCCTGGCCGAACGGCTCGACCCGCCGGCCGTCGACTCGGACGCCGAAGGAATCCTCGCGGCCATCGGGGAGCGGCGCTGCGAGGTAGCCGTCGCGCGAGTGCGGGGCTACCTGCGCTCGAACCGCCCGCTCGAACCCCTCACCCATGCCCTTCAAGACCTCTGCCTGCGCGACATCGTCGTGCGACCGATCGTTGTCGCGCACGTGATCAAGACCTGTTTCGCGGCACTCGAGGAGACGGCCGCGCTCGAAGGGCACCCCGACCGGGAAGGACCTCTCTCGGCGGTCGTGCGCATGCTGACCTCTCCGCTCGCAGAACGCCGCGTCGAACAACTCGTGACAACCTCGATCCGCTGGGTCGACGGAGGGCACGTGCCGCGCAAACTCACCCAGTGATCCAGTTCGCCGCCGATGCTCTCCTCGCCCAGATCAGGGCAGGGTAGATACCCCATTGAGAGTTAGCCTGCGTGCTGGGAGTCTCCTCCGCCATGTCCGTAGTTCTGCGGGAACAAGTGCCTCTCCACGGCCTCGATCACGATGTGGAGGACCTTGATGTGGAGCTCCTGGATCCTGTCGCTCGTCCGGGCCAGGGGGACCACGATCGCGAGGTCGGCCAGGGCCCGCGCGGGCCCGCCGTCGCCGCCCAGGAGGGCCACGCTGTGGACCCCGCGGTCGCGCGCCCGTTCGAGGGCGCGCAGGATGTTCGGGGAGCGGCCGCTGGTGGAGATCGCCACCAGCAGGTCGCCGGGCTTCCCCTGCGCCTCGACCTGGCGGGCGAAGACCTCCTCGAAGCCGAAGTCGTTGGAGATGCAGGTCAGATGACTGGGATCCGAGAAGGAGAGCGCGGGCAAGGGCCTGCGGTCGGAACGAAACCGGCCCGTCCACTCCTCTGCGAAGTGCATGGCATCGCACATGCTCCCGCCGTTGCCGCAGGAGAGCAGTCTGCCGCCCGCATCGAGGGTCTCGGCCGCGGCTGCGGCGAAGGCCTCGACGCCCGCCATGGCGTCATCATCGGCCAGGAAGGCCTCGAGCGTCGCTCGGGCCTCCTCGAATGCGGCACGAATGGGGTCGGAAGCGGTCATCTTGAAGCCTCGCCGGCGATCGCATTGTGTCGGCCCGGCGGTGGGGACCACAAGCGCCCAGCACCCCAATCGAGAGAATCGGCGCCTCCGGCTCTGAACAAGCGTGAAGCGCTGGTTCGGGTAGAGGCGCTGGAGGCCCCCCGTCCGGGGTGGAAGTGACCCATCGCAAGACCACGACTGACGAAAAAGGAGATAGATGAACCGCCTCGGGACCATCCTCAGAACAGCGCGAGGGAGCGAATCACGCGTTCAGTTCGCACGCCGCCTGGAACTCTCCTACACCTTCGTGCGTGCCCTGGAGCACGGCCAGCGCTTCCCATCGGATCCGGTGCTGAAGAGGATCGCGGAGGTCTTGCGGCTCGACTCGGCAGAACTGCTGCTCGCCGCCTACTGCGACCGCTCCCCGAGCCTGGCGGCGGTCTTGACCTCCCGCGGGTTGACCCTCCCGGCGGGCGTGGAGTCCACGCCAGAGAGCGTGCCCGCACCTCGCGGAGCGCCGCCGGTGGCGCCCGCGCCGGCCGTGGCGCCGACCCAGCCGGCCTGGCAGCCCGCTCCGGCTATCCGACCTTTCTGAGTGGACGCGAAGACGCGTAGGGTTGACGGATGGGGCCTGCTGACCGACAAGTCGTGACGGCCCGGAGCCACCCCTTATGAAGATCCTCTCCCTCCTCGTGCTCTCCAGCGCTGGTGCCTGGCTGGGCTATGTCGCGCTCCATGCGCCAGAGCCCGACTACACGCCGCCCACCCTGCGCGTCCCCGTGCGGATCGAGACCGAGGCCGAGCCGGGCCAGACCATGCGAGCGTTCGAAGTCGAGGGCATGTGCTGCGAGAGCTGCACCCACAAGCTGTACCGGTCCCTGCTGGCGGTTGAGGGCGTGGGCGAGGCGGCGGTGGACTTCGAGAGCGCGAGGGCATGGGCACTCGCGCGGGTGGAGGTGCCCGTCGCGCGGCTGCTCACCGCCCTGCACTTCGACAAGTACTCCGCCAGCGTGCGGGAGTAGGGCGAGTTGGACCCCGCGCGGACCACCGGCACCCATCGGCGCCGTCTCGCGCTGCTGCTGTTCGCCTGTGGGATCGCCCTCTTGGTCTGGGCTGTCTTCGCCTTCTGCGCGGCCGGGCTCGGCGGCCCGCCCGACGAGATGCATTTCGCCAACCGCCGCCCCTACAACGAGGTCAAGCGCTCCGTGCACGCCGCATTCCCGGGCCTCTTGCTGCGCGGCCTCGGCGGTCTCTTGCTCCTGCGTCTGGGCGTCCTGCTGCGCCGCGACGCCTGAGCCGCTCCGCGCTTCAGGCCTCGGACCGAGCGCGGATCATCACCTCGAGTTCAGCGAGCATGCGCGGCACGATCTCCTCGTAGGAATAGGCCCCCAGCGCCTCGGGTCCGCGCTTGAGGTTCACATGATTGGGGCCGCACCACAGACCGAGGTCGGCGTCATCGGTCTCGCCGGGTCCGTTCACGCGACAGCCCATGACCGCGATGGTGAGGTCGTGCTGCGCGGCGTGCTCGGTCGCGCGCTGCACCTCCTGCGCCAGATCGATGAACTTCTCGTTCTCGACGCGCGAGCACGAAGGGCAGGCGATGATGTTCAGGCCATCGAAGAAAGAGGGCGGCACCGAGCGAAAGCGGCCGTTCTCGATGTCCTCGAGGATCTGACGGCCGACCTCGATCTCGCGGCCTTTCTCGTCGAATGGCAGGGTGAGCGATACACGCAGGGTGTCGCCGATGCCGCGCGAGAGTAGCTGCTCGAAGGCCACGCGCGTCTTGATGATCCCATCGGGCGGCAAGCCCGCCTCGGTGACGCCGAGGTGGACGGGGATCTCGGGGCAGGCCTGTGCGAAGCGCAGGTTTGCCTCGACCACGAGCGCCGGATCCGAGTCCTTGATCGAGACGACGAAGCGCTCGAATCCGAGCTGATCCAGCAGGGCGCAGTGGTCGATGGCGCAGGCGGCGATGGCTCCGACGCGGTCGCCGCCGAAGCGCTCTTCGTACTCGGGGGCGACCGAGCCGGCGTTGATGCCGACGCGCAGGGCGCAGTCGTTCTCGGCCGCGGTCTCGGCCAGAAAGGCCACCTTGTCGCGCACCGGCTTGTCGCGCTCATGGTGATGGAGGTGGCCGGGGTTGTAGCGCAGCTTGTCCACCAGCGGCGCGACCACGGTGGCGAGGCGGTAGCCCTCCTGCAGGTCGACGGACAGGATGGCGTCCGACTCCGCGCGCACCCGACGCAAGCCTTCCACATCGCGCTCGCTGTCCACGGCGATGCGGATCAGGTCGGCGCCAGCCTCTTCCAGCAGGCGCACCTGACGCAGGGTCGCCGGCGCGTCGCGCGTGGGCGTGGCGGCCATGCTCTGCACGACGATCGGCGCGCCCCCCCCCAGAGGCAGGTCGCGGATGGTGATGGTGCGGGTCTTGCGGGGGGGAATCACGACCAGTCCTGTATTCGGGAAAGCCGTATTGCGGTCCGGTGCCGGATCGGATCGTACTCCCGCCGGCGCTCGAATTGCGGAAGCGTGTCGGGAGAAACCTTGGACCCAAGTGGTTGTCGCGTCAGCGCGTACGCCCTCTCGTGCACAACGGCGAGGCAAATCGCAGGGCCCGCGTGCGGTCGCTCCCCGGTTCCACCGAGTACCCCTCCGGTGGGACCTCTCTTTTTTGGGTGTTCCTGCCCGGCTGCGGAGGGCCGGGCCCGGCGATCAAAAGACGCTAGCATGACGCCCAAGGAGGTGCGCGAGGATGGGGCTCAGAGCAAGTACGGTCGTCGTTGGCGGCGGGATCACGGGGGTGTCGATCGGGGTGCACGCGGCGCGGCGCTTCGAGCCCCTGAAGGAGCCGGTGATGGTGCTGGAGCGCGATAGCCTCGCCTCGGGGCCGACGGGCCGCTCGGACGGCACCCTACGCCAGTACTACGCCTCGCCGGTCACGGCCGGAATGGCCCGTGACTCCCTGCGCGCCTACGCGACCTTCGAGAACCTGGTTGGCCGCTCGATCGGCTTCCAGCGCTGCGGCGTGCTGACCCTCTCGGCTTCCTCGGGAGCCGAGGATCGGGGAGCCTTGAAGCGCAACCTGCGGACCCTGCTCGACCTCGGCATCGAGGCGCGGGAGGTGGACGCCAGCGCCATGCGCGCGCTGATCGCGGGCATTGAGGTCGGCGAGGACGCGGTCGGCGTCTTCGAGCCGGGAGCGGGCTTCGTGGACCCCTGCGCCACGGTCGATGCGATGGCCGCCCTGGCGCGCAGCACCGGCGCGGTGATCCGCTGCGGGAGCGAGGTCACCGCCGTGCTCGTCGAGTGTGGGCGCGTGCGAGGAGTGCAGACCGCGGAGGGGACGATCGAGTGCGAGCGGGTCGTGATCGCCGCCGGACCGTGGAGCGCAGCCTTGCTGGCCCAGGTCGGCGTCGATCTGCCCCTGAGGGCGATGCGCGTCCCCCAGCACTTCGTCTCGACCCTCGGGGCTCCCGACGAGCTGCCGGAGCGCGAGCACGACACCCTGGCCACTGGCTCCCTGGAAGCCTCGGGAGCAACCCGTTTCTACGACAGCGAGGCCTGCGAGCTGGTCGTCGCAGCCGTCGATGATCGCTTTGGGGCTGACGCGCGGCGCGCGGCGCATCCAGTGCTGCTTGATCAGGAACTGGGGTTCTTCGCCCGCTGTGAGCCTAGCTTGGGCAGGACGAGGATCGGGCGGCTGGGCTACGAGGGCTGGAAAGAGACCGAGCGACCCGGCGACCTCGGCGCCGAGCGCGACGAGACCTTCGCCACCTGGGCACGCGACGTGTTGACGCGACGCATCCCGGCCTACGGCGACAGCCGGGACGAGGGCTCCTCGCCCTGGTGCTGCACGCTCACGCCCGACGCCCAGGCTGCTCTGGGGCCGGTCGGTGACATCGAAGGGCTGTTCGTCGCCGCCGGGTTTTCGGGACACGGCTTCCAGTTAGCGCCGGCCGTGGGAGAGGGAATGGCCCAGATGCTGGCCGGTCAGTCGGTGAGCGCCTTCGACCCCTCCTTCTTCGATCCGGGCCGCTTCGACACGGCGCAGGCCGTCGCCTCCGGCGGGGCTTTCGGCCTCTAGCCCGCACGCCTGAGCGCGCAGGCCTTCATGGGGGATGCCGCCTAGGCCACCAGGCCCGCGCTCTTCCATAGCTTGAGCTTGTTCGAGAGCGTGCGCGCGGTCAGCCCCAGGCGCCGGCCGGCCTCGGTCTTGTTCCCTCCGGTGGATTCCAGAGTCGCCAGGATCGCGTAGCGCTCGATATCGGCCATGCGCAGGTTGGCGAGGCGCTGGCCTAGTTCGCGCTCGGGGTGGGCGGGAGTTTCGAGGCGTTCGCCTTCCTTGGCGTTTCCTTCGTGCGCGTGACCGGTGGGCTCCAGGCACAGATCGCCCGCCTCGAGGGTTTCGGCCTGAGTTAGCACGACGGTACGCTGGATGACGCGCTCTAGCTCGCTCACGTTGCCGGGCCAGGGCCATTCGACCAGGCGCTCACGCGCCTCGGTTGAGAGCGAAGGCAGGGAGTGCCCTTCGAGCCGCGCGGTGCGCTCGATGAAGTGCTCGGCCAAAGGTGCGATGTCCTCGTGGCGCGCGCGCAGCGGAGCGATGGCCAGGGGGAGGATATGCAGCCGGTAGTAGAGATCCTCGCGGAAGCGCTCTGCGGCGACCTCCACCGGCAGGTTGCTGCTGGTGGTGGCGATGACCCTCACATCCACTTTGACGGACGCAGTCCCGCCCACGCGCTCGAGTTCCTTTTCCTCGAGAACGCGCAGCAGGCGCACCTGAAGCTCGGGCGGGAGTTCGCCGATCTCGTCGAGGACAAGTGTTCCGCCGTCGGCGAGTTCGAAGCGCCCGGAGCGAGCGCCCCGCTTGCCTTGCTCGCACCCGAACAGCTCGATCTCGAGTTGTTCGGGACAGTGGGCGGCGCAGTGGACGCGAATGTAGGGCCCGTTTCGCCGCGGAGAAAGTCGATGGATGGTGCGCGCCAGGCGCTCCTTTCCGGTCCCGCACTCGCCGGTCACCAACACGGTCCCGGTTGAACGGGCGATGCGTGCCGCCGTGCGCAGGCACTCCAGCATGCGCGGGCTCTTGGCTACCATCGGGGTGTCGGCGTCCCCGTCGATCTCGCCGCGCAGGTAGGCGTTCTCCTCCTTGAGGCGGCGGTTCTCCTCGATGCGGGAGAAGGCCCACTCGAGGGCCGCTGCCGAGACCGAGCCCGGAAGGACTTCCGTCGTCCAGCGCGCGTTCTCGGGGGCGGCGGCTTCGGTGTTGCCCATCAGGATCACGGGTAGCTCGGGGCACTCCTGGTGGATCGCCTCAACCAGGGGCATGTGGCCCGGGCCTCCGGTCCGCCCGTCAGTGAGCACGATGTCGGGCTGGCAGTTCCGCAGGCGTTTGCGAGCGCCTTCCCAGTCGGTGGCCTGTTCCGCCAGGCACCCGATGGAGGTGACGGTTTCGGTCAGGAGGTCGCGGGACGCGGAGTCGGCGTGGATGATCAAGACGCGTTGGAGAGTCATGATGGGGCCTCGAAGATCACGAGTGATCGGAGGGAGTGGAGAGGGATGAAGGGGCGGCGCTCTCGCGGGGTGCGTCCTGGGGCCGGGGGCCGCTCAAGAGGCGGCCGATCACGACAGCGATGGAGGGAGAGAGCTGGAAGATCTCACCCAGATCGTCGATCTGGATCGAGTGCAGGACCTCTCGCACCGTGTCTGGCGTGAGGTAGTCAAACTCCGAGAGGTTCACGGTGCGCCCGTCATCGAAGTCGACCCGCGACGCCCCGAAGCGGGCCGTCACGCTCGTGCCGCGCGTCGGACAGGAGCGGACCTCGACGGTCTCCGCCAGACACCGGACGCGCGAGAGGCCGCCGGAGGGCGTCTCGTCATTGCCATCGGCGTCGAACCCGACCCCGCGGTCGGTGACGGTGACGACGCACTCGCGGTCGTCCATGACCGCCCGCACTTCCACCAGCCCTCCGTCGCCGGGATAGGCGTGCAGGATGGCGTTCTCGACCAGTTCGGCCGTGGCCGTGGAGATGCGGGCGCGTGTCGTGGGGGAGACCGCGCAGCGCAGGGCGAAGGCGGCCAGGTCGCGCGGACAGTGCTCGATGGCGCCGGGAGCCGCGGAATAGGTCTGCTCGAACACCGCGGCCGGCCTCGTGGTCGAGGCTTCGACCGATGCGACCAGTTCGTCGATGCGGAACGGCTGGGAGAGGAAGTCGCTGGCCCCGAGCCTGTACGCCCGGCGGCAATCCGCGGGAGTCGGGGAGGGGCTGAAGAAGATCGTGCGCGGCAGGGTCCCGCGGCGCTGAAACTCGGCCATGAGGTCGAAGCCCGTGCGCTCGCCGAGGTCGAGGCGCGTGACCAGGACCTCGGGGCAAGGCAATCGCAAGGCCTCCGTTGCGTTGGTGACCACGGCCACTTCATGGCCGCGGCGTTCGAGCGCGCTCGAGATCACCAGCGCCACGGACGGTTCGTGCTCGACAACCAGGACGCGCAGATCGTTTTCGCTCACGCGGCACCTCCCCTCGCGGCCTGGGTGAGGAGCCGAACGGTTAGCCCGACCGTGCCAAAGCGAGAGGTCGTCTCCGAGATCTGCCCGCCCATGCGTGCGATCTCACGCCGGGCGAGGGTCTCGCCGAGCCGCGGGCGGGCCGTGGGAGCGGGGAACCTCCGCGCCGGTCCCTGGGCACGGATCCCGAAGAATGCCATGCCGTCCCGCGAGCGGGCGTGGAGCAAGGCCTCGCCGTGGTCATCGACCACCGCTTCGAGCAGGCCTGCGAGGGCGCGTGAGAGCAGCGGCCCATCGATGGTGAGACGCGCCGAACATTCGTCGATGGCGAAGATGACCCGGCAGCGGCTTCTCTCGGGGACCACATCGACGGCCCCGCGGACGACCTCCTCGAGGCTGCACGGAAGGGGCTGGAGCGTCGGCGGGTGTGAGAAGTCGATCAGGTTCTGGACCCGTCGGCCGATGCGCACGACCTCCGAGACCACGCCCTCGAATCGCTCGGCCTGGGGGTTGTCCGGCGGGAGATCGCGGGCGATGGCCTCGATCGAGGCCCGCAGGGCGGACAGGGGGAGGTGCAGTTCCTCCGAGATCGAGTGCACCGAAAAGGGGCCCTGGGTGCCGGGCAGAGGCTCTGACGAGTGTTTTGGGCGCTGATTCCAGGCCATAGTGTGACTCCATGCGGTCAGTGGGCGGTCGCATGAGGCACATCGGCCTGAGGGGTGGAATCTCTTTACCGTCAGGCTGTCGATTCACGCAATTTTTTCCGCGATGCGAGAGCGGAAGGGGGAGCCAGGCACCTTCTGCGCCAGGAATCGGTGGCGGCCTCCCACCCCCGGCACGGCGGCTCAGCCGCCAGCACAATCCCCTGCCGCGCGCCCGTTCATGCGCGCAGGCCTTGTGGCTCTCGACGCCCCTGCGCATCATGTGAGGGCCGTCGTCCAGCGACCACCCCCATGACAGCGCACCCTGATCCGACCCGCTTCAGCGCGGGTCTCGCGGCCCTCGCCCTGCTTTGCCCGCTCTCCGGGGCGACACAGGAGCCCGCGGCATCCGAGGAGGCCGCGATTCCCGCGCCGACCGCCACCCGCGCCCGCGACGGCCGTTCGTCGCGCGTCGACTACGAGATCAAGGCCCGGCTGGAAGAGGTGGGCGATGGTGATGGCGGCCTGATGCGTTGGAAGCTGCATGGCGAGGAACGCTTGACCTGGACCAACGAGAGCGGAGAGAGCGTTCCCGATCTGTGGTTCCACCTCTACCTGAACGCCTTTTCGAACAACCGCTCCACACACATGCTCGGCGCGGGAGAGAACCTGCGCGGGATGTCGGTCAGCGACCTCGACCGCGAGTGGTGGTACGGATGGCAAGAGGTCACGCGCGTGCTCGTTGACGGTGTGGACGTTACCTCGACGGTGCGCTACCGCCAGCCGGACACCTGGGAAGCCGCCGCCGATGGCGAGGGCTTCGTCCGCGAGCAGGACCGCAGCGTGATGAGCGTGGAACTGCCGCGTGAGATCATCGACGGCCAGACGGCGGAGATCGAGATCGAGTGGACCTCTCAGCTCCCGCGCGTGAGGCGCCGGACAGGCACCAAGGACGATTTCCTCTTCGTCGCTCAGTGGTTCCCCAAGCTCGGGGTCTATGAGCGAGAGCGAGGCTGGAACTGCCATCAGTTCCACGCATCGACCGAGTTCTACTCGAACTATGGAACCTACCGCGTGGCCCTCGACCTGCCCGTCGCCTACGCCGACCGGGTCGCGGGCTCGGGCGTGCAGGTCGAGCAGATCATCCGTGATGGCCGCGTCGAGACGGTCTTCGAGGCCCCCTCGCCCCTCGACCGCCTGCGCGCCGACGAATTCGGGAAGCTGGCGCTGGTGCACGACTTCACCTGGACGGCGGATCCCGAGTACGTCGTACGCGACTTCGAGTTCCGCTTCGACGAGTGGAGGGCGAGGTACGCCGGCGACCAGGGCCAGGCCGAGGCCGCCATCGGGGCGGACCTGCGCATGCGAGACGTGAAGGTGCGCGTGCTGGTCCAGCCCGAGCACGCCGACCAGGCGCAGCGCCACTTCGAGGCCACGAGCGCGGGGCTCTACTTCTACGGGTTGTGGTTCGGCGAGTATCCCTACGAACAGGTGACGGTCGTGGATCCCGCCTGGGGCGGCGGCGGGGCGGGGGGCATGGAATATCCGACCCTGTTCACCTGCGGAACGGCTCTGTTCACGACCGCGGACATGTACCGGCCCGAGAGCGTGACCGTCCACGAGTGCGGTCACCAGTTCTGGTACGGGCTCGTGGGGAACAACGAGTTCGAGGCCGCCTGGATGGACGAGGGCTTCAACTCCTACGCGGACTCCGAGGCGCTCTGGCGCGTGTACGGCCCGCGCCGGGAAACCCGGAGCTACCTGCAGATTCCCTTCTCCGGCCGGCGCGTGACCTCCCTGCCCGGCGGCGGACGCCTGGGGAATGCCATCACCGCGACCAGCTGGAATACGGACTGGATCCCCGATGTATGGCACGCGCGAGCGATCGGCCGAGCCATCTCGCGACCCCTGCGTTCCAGCGACCTGGTTGACTGGTGGCGCGATCAACCTCTGCTCACACTCGTGCCCTCCTGGAGCGACCCGCGCTGGAGCGATCGGGCCGGCTACCTGCGCGACCCCGACTCCGATTCGATCGTCACCCACGCCTGGGAGTACGTGGACCGCTCGAGCTATCGCACCAACAGCTACCCGCGTCCGGCGGTCGCCCTGCGCACGCTCTCGGGCCTCGTGGGCTACGACGCCTTCCTGGCCGGGATGCGCCACTACGCGCGCCAGTGGCGCTACCGCCATCCCTATCCGCAGGACTTCTACGGGGCCTTCAACGAGGGGGCCGGCGTGGACGTCGGCTGGTATTTCGAGGACGCCTTCGAGAGCACTCGCACCATCGACTGGAGTGTCACGGTCTCCCAGAGGGTGCCGGGTGATGAGCTGGGCTATTTCCCCTTGCCCGAGGGCGGGTTCGAAGAGCGCGGGCGCGAGCGCGACGACGAGGACACGGAGGACGAGGAATCCACCGCTGACGGCGATGCCGACGGCGGGGGAGCTGACGACGAGGGGGGAGAGCCCGAGGAGGCCTCACCCGAGCCGGAGAACCCGCGCCTGGCGACGGTGCTCCTGCGCCGGGAAGGCGAGCTGTGCCTGCCCCTGAAGTGGCGCGTGACCATCGAGCCCACCGAGGACGGGGAGGGCGGCGAGGAGACCCTCGACTTCACCTGGACCCGGGAGCAACAGCTCGCCCAGACCTGGCTGCGCTGGAAGATCGAGTTGCCCGCGGACAGGCGCGTGAGTTCGGTCGTTCTGGACCCCGAGCGGGTCTACTACATCGACGCGGACATGTCGGACAACCAGTGGTTCCGGGCTACGGATGACCTCGCGCCCCTGCGCTGGTCGGAACGAGTCTTCAACCAGTACACCCACCTGCTGCACTTCTACGCCGGGATCGGAGGCTGATTTGGATACGCCGACGGCTCCGACGCTGGCCCCCGCAAGCCCGAAACCGGCCCCCGAGAAGTCCTCGCTCGTGAAGCGCTTCCTGTTCGTGCGCGCCCTGAACGCGGCGATCGGGCGCACGCCGATCTGGATGCTCATCTGGGCCGTCACGGCCGTCGCGTCCCTGGCGGTTTCCTACTCGCAGTTCGGCTGGTACGAGCAAGCCCTCGACCACCGCTACGAGCCGGGCAGCATGGTCTACACCCTGGGCGCGATCCCCGGAGTGGCCGACCGAGTCGACCCGGGGTTTCACACCGACCATGGCGCGGATCTGGATCTACTCGGCAGCGCCACGGGCCGCCTGGGAGCCGTTGCAGCGTTCTTGATGATTCTGTTCGGCGTGTTCAGCGCCGGCGGCTGGCTGCAGATCATCCTTGAGCGCACGGAAGGCCACTCGGTGCGGCGCTTCTTCTATGGTGGCTCGTGCTATTTCTGGCGCTTCTTCCGCGTGATGCTCATGGGTCTGCTGGCCCTCTCCCTGTGGGGCTGGGTGCTCTACGGCTGGCCCTGGGAGCGCCTCGTCCTGGGGGCCTGGCTCGGCATCGAGGACTTCGATCACGGACGGCTGGAGACCCTCGACTCGGCGTGGGGAGCCTGGCTTGTGGGCACTGTCCAGGCCGGGATGATGGCGACGGCCTTTGGCCTCACGCTCACCTGGACCGACTACAGCCGCACGCGCATCGCGCTGCACGACACGCGCTCCGCCCTCGGCGCCGGTCTCTGGACTCTCTTCACCATCCTGCGCCACCCGATCCAGACCCTGCGGCCCATGCTGGCCCTGCTGGTCGTCGAGGGCGTCGTGATCGCCGGCGCCTCGCTGCTGGCGCACGCTGTGGAAGAGAGCCTGATCGAGGGCCCGACGACCCTGCGCTGGGTCGTGCTGCCGGCCCTGGGCATGGTGGTCATGATGTGGCGCGTCATGACGCGCGGCGCGCGCTATCAGGCGGCTGTCGTCGTCAGCCGGTCTGTCGTGCGGCCGCTCTCTCGGCCCGATCCCTGGAAGCAGAGCGTGGGCGGCCCCGGCGGGCCGCGCTATCCCATCGCCGGCGCCCAGGACGACTACGAAGTCGCCCTCTAGAGCGGACCCGCCGCCGGATCGCCGTTGTCTGGAAGGGCCCTGTGTCTTCCGGTCCAGAGACAGGCGACGTGACCGCGCTGGTCCGCGAGCGCTCAGGGAATGGTGATCTTCACCGGCGAGCCCAGCTCGAGCCGCTCGGGGGTGACGCGCGCGGAGTAGGCGATCGCCTCGACGCCAGCCTTGATGGCCTGGCGTAGGCCGGCGCCGTAGGCCGGGTCGATGTGGTCCGCGGGTTCAAAGCGCCGCGCGTCGGCGCGGCTGATGAAGTAGAACATCACCGCTCGGTGGCCCTCGGCCACCATCCGCGAGAGTTCCACGAGGTGCTTCAGCCCGCGGGCCGTGACCGCGTCTGGGAACATGGCGACGCGGTGTTCTACCAGCGTCGTGCACTTGACCTCGACATAGCAGCGCGGGCCGCTCTCGCCCTCGAGCAGGATGTCAATGCGGCTGTTCAGTCCGTAGTTGACCTCGCGCCGCAAGGAGTTGTAGCCCGTGAGCTCCTCGACGGCGCCCGCCTCGATGGCCTCGGCGACGACGGCATTGGGCAGGGAGGTGTCGACATTCACCCACTGCCGCCCGACGCGCACGGTCTGCAGGGTGTAGCGCAGCTTGCGGCGGCTGTCCTCGCTGTCGCGCAGGATCACCTCGGCGTCATCGGGCAGGCAACCCTGCATTCTGCCGGGATTGGGGCAGTGGACCGTCAGCCGCTCACCGTCGAGGAGTTCCACGTCGGCCAGGAAGCGCTTGTAGCGCCGTAGCAGGCGACCTTCCAGAACGGGCTTCTCGATGCGCACGCGCGCAGTGTACGGGTATTCTGGCGCGGGTCATGATCCACTCCCAACTCACTGCACTCTTCCTCGGGGCTGTCCTCTTCGGCTCACCTGCACCGGCCCCTGTCGCTCCGCCGCCGCTGCTCTCCCAGGAGGTCTCGGAGCTTCCCACCTGCGGGCTCGGCCGGGAGTTCCACGCCGGACGGCGCGCTCGACTGAGGGAGGAGCTGGGCGAGGGCGTGTTCGTGATTCGCGGCCTGGGCGAGACGCGCGGCTACCACGCGTTCCAGCAGGACAAGACCTTCTGGTACCTGACCGGTGTCGAGAGTCCCGGCGCGGCGCTCGTGATGGACATCGAGGCAGGGCGGGACGTGCTCTTCCTGCGCGATGCCAACCCGTGGAAGGAGGCCTGGGAGGGCGAGATCTGGGACGTCGCGGACGAGTGGGTCGGGGAGGCCACCGGCATCGGGGAGGTGCGCTCGAACAAGGAGCTGGGCGAGTTGCTGGAAGAACTCGCCGGAGAGGATCGGCAGCTGTGGATCTCCATGCACCCCCACATCGAGCTCGGGGACTGCTTCGACCGCGCGATCCCCTCGGACAGGGCGCGGGCGAACGATCCCTTCGACGGCCGGGCCAGCAGGGAGCACGCTTTTCGTGAGCGGCTGGAGCTGAGCTTCCTCCGCGAGCCGAAGGACGCGACGAAAGTGCTGAGCGAACTCCGGCGGGCGAAGACGCCTGAGGAGGTCGAGGCCATGCGCAGAGCGGCCAGCGCGGGCGTTGCGGGAATGAACGAGGCCATTCGCTCCACTCGGCCCGGCCTGGGCGAGTGGGAGCTCGACGCCCTGATGGGCTGGATGCACCGCCGCGAGGGCGCAGTGGGGGCTGCCTACCATCCGATCGTGGGCTCCGGATCGAACTCACTGGTGCTGCACTACAGCGCCAACGATCGCGTGATGCTCGACGGAGAGGTGATCCTGATCGACTACGGGCCGGAGTTCGATCACTACACGACCGACATCACCCGCACCTGGCCCGTGGGTGGACGCTTCAGCGAACGCCAGGCCGAGCTCTACGACGCCGTGCTGGCGGCCCAGGAGGCGGGCATCGCGAAGGCCCGTCCGGGCGCCCGCATGGCGGACGTCAATGCGGCCTGCACACAGGTCCTGCGCGAGCGGGGCTTCGGCGACCTCCTGGCCCACTCGGCCACCCACTACATCGGCATGGAGGTGCACGACGTGGGCTCTGCCCGCAAGCCGCTCGAGGTGGGGGTGGCCTTCACGATCGAGCCGGGCCTCTATGAGAAGGAGACCGGTATCGGCATCCGGATCGAGGACGTGGTCGTGATCACGGCCGATGGTTGTGAGGTCATCACGGCCGGCATCCCGCGCACGCGCGAACGAATCGAGGCCCTGTGGGCGGAAAAGGGCGTGCTCGACTGGATGGAAGCCGGGCGCTGAACCGACGGCGCCCTCGCCCACAGGGCGGCGTGTCGGTAGAATCCGCCCCACTATGGCCTCGCTCAAGGACAACCTCGACCTCGCCCGTGAGTACCTCCGCCGGCTGGATCAGCTGAAGGAGAGTCTTTGACTACGCTGCACTCGACGCACGCCTGGGCGAGATAGGGGAGGCCGAGATCGAGCCCGGCTTCTGGTCCGACCAGGAGCGGGCGCAGCAGCTGATCGGCGAGAAGAAGTTCGCCCTGTCGGTCGTGGACCCGATCCGGGCCGTGGAGACTGCCCTCGAGGAGGCCGAGACCTTCGCCGAGATGGGCGCCGAGGAAGGCGAAGAACTCGTCGAGGAGGAGATCGGAGAGGCCCTCGCGCGGGTGGCCGAGGGGCTCGGACAGCTCGAATTCCGCGTCATGCTGGGCGGCCCCCAGGACCGCTGCAATGCCTACCTCGCCATCTCCGCCGGCGCGGGCGGCGTGGACTCGTGCGACTGGGCCGACATGCTGTTTCGGATGTACGTGCGCTGGGCCGAGCGGCGCGGTTTCGAGGTGAGCGAGGTCGATCGACTCGAAGAGCCCGAGGCGGGCATCCGTTCCGCGACCCTCTACTTGGAGGGGCCCTTCGCCTTCGGCTACCTCAAGGCGGAGACCGGCGTCCATCGATTGGTGCGCATCAGCCCCTTCGACGCTCAGAATCGGCGCCACACCGCCTTCGCGTCGGTGGACGTCTCGCCGGAACTCGCCGATGACACGGGTATCGAGATCGCCGACGCGGATCTCAAGATCGACACCATGCGTGCGGGCGGCGCGGGTGGACAGCACGTCAACAAGACGGAGTCCGCCGTGCGCATGACCCACATCCCGACCGGGATCGTCGTGCGTTGCCAGAACGAGCGCAGCCAGCACAAGAACCGGGCGACGGCCCTCAAGCTCCTCAAGGCCAAGATCCTGCAGATGCGCGAAGCTGAGCGCGACAAGGAGCTCGCCAAGCTTTACGGGGCCAAGGGCGAGATCGCCTTCGGCAGCCAGATCCGCAGCTACGTCTTGCAGCCCTACCAGATGGTCAAGGACCACCGGACGAACACCGAGAAGGGTAATGTCCAGGCGGTGCTCGACGGCCACATCGATGAGTTCATGGAGGAGTACTTGCGGCGGTACGGGAGCGGCGGGGGCTAGTTCGCCGGTAGAACCGGGCTTGTTACACCACTCTTGCCAACCGCTCGGATTGGCGCCGGGGGTCCGCTGGAGGGCCGGGATTCCCGCCTTCGGCAAGCGAGGGTAAGAACTCTGTACGAGGGCGGTCGGAGGGCCGTCCTGAGGGCGCGGCCTCGGGCTGGAATGGGGGGCCCTGTCGGGGACCGCCGAAGGTAACATTCACTCGGGAAGCTAGTGGCCAATCCGGTCGCCGAGCCCCGCTCACTGGACACATGATTACAAACAAGCGAGAGAGGACGGAGGGCCCCATGATTGCGCGCCGAGCTTTTCTTCCCGGACTGACCGGAGTGCTTCTGGCCGTTCCGCTCTTCGCGGCGTCTGCCGCGGACGAGGGAGCGCAAGTGGAGACCTTCGGGCTCAAGTACCGGGCGATGGAGAAGTGGGACGTCATCCTGCCCGAAGAGCAGTGGACGTCGTTCGAGAACGAGATCCCGATCGGTGATGGCTTCATCACGAAGAAGGTCGGCCCCCTCGGACTCGAAGTAGACACCAACGCGGACGGCAAGCTGGACGAGAAGGTGCGCGGCGTGAAGGGCTTCCTGAAGCTCCGCGGCAAGAACGAGGACGGCGAGTCATACAACTACGCCATCCGCCTGAAGGGCGACGGCAAGGTCTGGAGGTTCGCTCCCGGCGGCGCCATGGTCGGCAAGCTGAAGGGCACCCTCGTCAAGGTCTTCGACCAGAACAACAACGGCCTCTACGATGACTACGGCACGGACGCCATGATCGTCGGCAAGGGGGGCGCCGCAGGGCTGCTCTCGAAGGTCGTGAACGCCAGCGGAACCCTCTACAACTTCGAGATCTCCGCCGATGGAACCCAGGCCAGCTTCAGTCCCTTCGAGGGCGAGACGGCCTCCATCGACGTTTGCAGCGACTACGACAGTCGCGGCAAGCTGATCGCCGCCGTCATCTCGAGCGAGGACGGTGAGCACCACTTCAACGCGGCGGCCGGAGGCAAGAAGGCTTTCCTCGTACCCGCAGGGGTCTACACGGTCTCATCGGGCTACGTGACCAAGGCCGGTGAATCAGTGCACATGCGCACCGGCAAGATGGCGCCCTTCACCCTGAAGGTCGGCCAGAACCGCGATCTCGAGTGGGGCGGGCCGGTCATCGCCGAGTTCGACTACACCGTCGAGGAAGAGACGGTCACCGTGCCGCCCAATGTGGCGTTCTACGGCCGAGCCGGCGAGGAGTACCACACCTTCTGGCCCGAGGCCAAGTCACCCAAGATCATTGTCACCGACAAGAAGACGAACAAGGTCCTGACCTCAGGCCGGTTCGGCGGGTGCTGAGGCGGCGGCTTCTCCGCGTACTCCGGGCGAGTACCGAAAAACAAAGAACTGGAAGTCACCCTCGAGCACAAGCGCGCCATCTTCGGCGACATCACGGGACAACCGAAGAGCAAGGCCGGCCCTCGCACTCCTAAAGGAGCGGGCAACTAGGCGCAGCTCTGCGACAGGACGATCGGAACAGGGCGGCGGCTTCACCTCGTGAAGCCGCCGCCCTTGTGCATGGTGGGGCGGCCGGCCTCACCTCGCCTTCATCTCGGCCAGCAGCCTGTCCACGGCCGTATCGAGCTCCGCCCCGCGCAAGCCCTTGAAGCGGATCACGCCCTCGTGGTCGAGGACGTAGATTGTGGGCCATCCGGTCACGTTCCAGCGCGATGCGATCGGGCCGGAAGTCCCCGGACCGTCGAACCACGAGCGCCAGGTCATCTCCTCTTCCGCGATCACCTTCCGCAGGGTGTCGAGGCTGTCGTCGCTGTTGATGCCGAGCAGGACGAAGGGCTCGCCAGCGAGCCGTTTCACGAGCGACCGCTCGTGGGGGTACATGGCCCGGCACGGGCCTCACCAGTGGCCCCAGAAGTCGATCACGGTGACCTTGCCGCGGTGGCCTGAGAGCTTGAACGTGACGCCATCCGCGTCCTTACCCTCGATGTCGGGCGCCAGGTGCCCGACCTGCAGGCGGCGGAGCTCGAAGAGTATCGCGCCCGCTCGCGCGCCCAGGGTTCCCTCCCAGGCGTGGGGATGCTCGCCGTATTCGGCCACGACCAGTTCCAGACGCCGCTCGGCCAATGCACGCCGCGCGTCGGGGTCGGCGGCCTTCAGGAGGTCGGCGCCCTCCTCACCGTAACGGGCCACCGCCTGCTCGCGCCCCCGGGTGCCGTACCTCTCGGCCGCCTCGGCGATCACGAACTGGTTCTTCGCCAGGCTGAGGTGGGCGTGGCCACGGACGGCGGCGTGGGGGGAGCGCTCAATCAGGGCGGTGAGCGCCCTGGCCCCATCGAGCATGCGCCTTTCGAAGAGCCGGCAGACCCCCGCCATCTCCTCGCTCTCGATGTGGCCGGCGAACAGCGCGGCGACGACAGTCTCATGCATCTCACCTTCGGGCCGCTGGCGCAATACCCACAGCATGGCCTGCAAGGCGACGGGGCTGCCCGGATCCTCCCGAGCGAGTTCCATGAAGCGCTCGAACCAATCCGCGGCTCGGGGATAGCTGGTTTCGAACAGTTCGTCGCGCGCCTCGTCGGTCCGTGCGGCCCGGTAGAGCGCGGTGAACTTGACCATCGCCTGGTCGAAAGCGGCCTCGAGAGCGGCCAGACGGTCGGCGGCCGAGGGCTCTGACTGGCCGTCCTGGAATGCGGCGTCGATCGCGGCCGGTGGCGAGGTGTGGGGCGCGGCAAGTAGGCCGAGGAGCAGGAGGGTGAACGGGCTCAGCATGGTTGGATTCCTCTCTGGATGCAGTATTAGGGACGTTTCCATCCTCCTGCGCAAGAACCGCCCAAGTGTTTGAAATCGTCGCTGGCACGACATTGGATCTTGTTGCTATTCTCCCCGCCCCGTTTTCGGCCTCTGGCGCCACTCCCGCGAGTTCCGAGCGCCCCTTCCACCAGCCTTCCCTCCAGCCAGGAACATTGAGATGACCCACGTCGTCGCAGAGCCTTGCGTCAAGTGCAAGTACACCGACTGCGTAGATGTCTGCCCGGTCGACTGCTTCTACGAAGGCGAGAACTTCCTCGTCATCAGTCCCGACGAGTGCATCGATTGCGGAGCCTGTGTACCTGAGTGCCCGACCGAGGCCATCTTTCCCGAGGATGAGCTGCCCGAGAAGTGGTCGGCCTACACCGAGATCAACGAGCGCTTGACGGAGGTCTGGCCGGTGATCACCGATCGCAAGGACCCCTTGTCCGACGCAGACGAGTGGAAGGCGGTCGAGGAGAAGCGCGACCAGCTCTCCGAGGAACCGTTCAGCGCCTAGGTCGGAGCCGGCGCCGCCCTTCCCGCCCGGGGGCGTGAGTAGCCGAGAGGTTGCCCAGGCGCGCCAGGAGCGAGGTCACTCGTCGTCGTCGTCGTCGCCGGCATAGCCGAAGTCCCGCAGGATGTCGCGAAACTCGGCCTGCACGTCCTTGGGGACGTCACCGGCCTCGGGTGAGAAGGGTCGCTTCGCCAGCAACTCCCGCACGGTCTGTTCCAGCTTGGCGACTCGCTGCGGGTACTTCTGCGCGACATCCACTCGCTCGTCGGGGTCGCTCGAGAGATCGTACAGCTCATCGGGGGCACCTGGCCGGTGGTAGTACTTCCAGCCGTGCAAGGTCAGGGCGAACTTGAGGCCGTTGAGCTCGTCGGGGCCCTGCTCCCAGATTCTGTGTCGGGAGGAGCGCTGAGAGAAAGCCCAGGGACGGGCGAAGTCCGGCGCGAACCAGTCCGAGCCGGCGGCCTGCTCGAGGATGCCTTGCAACGCAGGGTGGGTCGTTCGCGCGAAGAGAGTCGGGAGCAGGTCCACATGCGAGATGACGCGCGCGATGCGCTGAGGTTGGACGGTCACGCCGGAGGGAAAGCGCACCACGAGCGGGACATGGACCACCTCCCCGAGGATGCGGCCGTGCTCCAGCCAGTCGTGTTGCCCGAGGGATTGCCCGTGGTCGGCGGTGAAGACGACGATCGTGCGTTCGAACAGGCCGCGCCGGCGAAAGGCGTCGAGCAGCGTTCCGAAGTGGTGATCCATGTAGGCCACGTCGGTGTCGTACAGGTTGATCAGCTTGCGCACCGCCGCGGCGTTCATCGGCGGGAGGATGACCTCCTCCCCGGCGCTGATGCTCTCGAACAGCTCGGGTGCGAAGAGACGCGCCAACTCGAGTTGGCCGAAGCGCTCCGAGAGCTTCTGCGGGTCGATTGCGCGTCGGGCGATCAGCTCATCGAGCCCCGCATCGTCCTCGAAGCGGTCCGCGAAGTCCTTGGGAGGAAGATTGGGCTCGTGCGGATCCCAGTAGTGGACCCAGAGGAACAGAGGTCGGTCCCCCTTCTGATCCGCGAGCCAGTTCAGGGCGCGAGCGCTCGTGACCTCGGCTGGCCGGGAGCGCGCGTTGAGGCCCGCGCCCCTCCGGCGGACCTCCTCGTGCTCGTCAAAGGTCTCGAAGCCGACGTCGATGCCGGTCTTGGATGAGACTGTCGGCCCGCTGACGAAGGCCGCCGTCTCGTAGCCGGCAGAGTGCAGGACCTCCGCCACGGTGCGCCGGCCCTCCGAGGAGCGAAACGGGCTCTTGATCGCGCCGATGTTCGCGACGTACCCGTGCTGGTGCGGGTAGAGGCCCGTCATGATCGAGAGGTGGGCCGGCAGGGTCGTCCCCATCGTCGCGAAGGCCCTCTCGACCAGGACTCCTTCCGCCGCCAGGGCGTCCAGATTGGGGGATGTACGGCGATGGTATCCGTAGCACGAGAGATGATCAGCTCGCAGGGTGTCGACGGTCACCAGCAACAAGTGCGGTAGTCCGCGGATTCGGCCAGCCTGGGCGGGCGAGGGTGCCTCTGGTTGCGCGGGCTCCGGTGCGGCGGGACCTTCGCGGGCTTTCTCCCCGCCGGGATCGTCAGACGGGCTGCAGGCCGGGAGGGCGACGAACAGCGCGGCCAGGAGAGGGGCGAGCAGGCGGTGAGAGGTGGGAGCCGTGGTTCGCATGGGGGTAGGCCGCAACCGAATCCTAGCCCGCATTCGCGCCGGCGTTCACCCCGGAGCGCGCAATCAGCAGGTTTCGCCGGGCTTGCGGTGGTCGGATGCCCTTCGACGGGATGAGAGTTGGGCGCGTCACCCCGCCGGGCTAGACTGCGAGGGTCGTCCGCGCTGCTGCGGGTCGGCGGACCCTCAAATTCCCCGCTTCGAGCCCGGGTGGGCTGGAGAATGAGCATGACAACAAAGATTCGGCGTGCGCTGATCAGCGTTTCGGACAAGAACGGCATCGAGAACTTCGCGCGCGCTCTATCACAGATGGGCGTGGAACTCCTCTCTACGGGTGGCACCCACGCGAAGCTCTCGGCCGCGGGCATTCCCGTCCGCGAGGTCAGTGAGGTCACGGGCTTCCCGGAGATGATGGACGGGCGCGTGAAGACGCTCCATCCGATGATCCACGGTGGCCTGCTCGCCGTGCGCGACGATGCGAGCCACCAGCAGGCCATGGAGAGCCACGGCATCGGCGGCATCGATCTGGCCGTGGTCAATCTCTACCCCTTCGAGGCGACCATCCGCCAATCCGGCGTGACCCGCGCCGAGGCCGTCGAGCAGATCGACATCGGCGGGCCCTCGATGGTGCGCTCCGCCGCCAAGAACCACCGCCATGTGGGGATCGTGACGGACCCCGAGGACTACGGCCGCGTCTTGGACGAGTTGCAGCGCCTCGAAGGCGCTCTCTCCGACGAGTTGCGCCGCGAGCTGGCCGTGAAGGCCTTCGGACTGACGGCGCGCTACGACGCCGCCATCAGCCGTTGGCTCTTCGAGAGTGAGTGCGCGGAGGGGCTGTCCGAGACGCCCTTCCCCTCGACCTTTGCGACCGCTGGGGTGAAGGTCGCCGAGCTGCGATACGGCGAGAACCCGCACCAGACGGCGGCTTTCTACAGCGCGGCCCAGAGCGACGAGCCGAGCGCGGCTTCCGCCGAGGTGCTCAATGGCAAGGCCCTCTCCTTCAACAACTACGTCGACCTCGACGCGGCCCTGGCCCTCGCCAAGGAGTTCGACGAGCCCTTCGTCGCCGTGACCAAGCACAATAACCCGTGCGGCGCGGCCCAGGCCGAAGAGATCGAGGACGCCCTGGCCGCCGCCTGGGAGGGCGACCCCCTCTCCGCCTTCGGTTCCGTGCTCGCCTTCACGCGCCCGGTCAACCTGGCCTCGGCCGACTTCCTAGTCTCGGGCAACCGCTTCGTGGAGGCGATCATCGCGCCCTCGTTCGATGAAGACGCCTTCGATCTCCTGACCGGCAAGCCCCGCTGGGGCAGGAGCGTGCGCCTCCTGGCCTGCGGCGAGTTCGGCCCGACGACGCGCACGGCGAGCGACATCGAGATGAAGAAGATGGTCGGCGGGTTCCTGCTTCAACAGCGGGACCTCGCGTGCGCGACAGAGGAGGACTGCGATGTGAAGACCGAGGCGAAGCCGGACGCGGAGCAGCTCAACGCGCTGCTTTTCGCCGAGAAGATCGCCAAGCACGTCAAGTCCAACGCGATCGTGATTGCCCGGGGACGGCGGGTGCTGGGCGTGGGCGCGGGCCAGATGAGCCGCGTGGACGCCGTTCGCATGGCCGTCCACAAGGCCGGCGAGGAGGTGGCGGGCGCGGTGCTCGCTTCCGACGCCTTCTTCCCCTTCCCCGATGGCGTCGAGACGGCCATCGAGGCCGGCGTCGGCGCGATCTTGCAGCCGGGAGGATCGGTGCGTGACGACGAGGTGGTCGCCGCCTGTGACCGCCTCGGAGCCGTGATGGTGTTCACCGGCTCACGGCACTTCCGTCACTGATCTGGCCGAGCGCCGCTCAGCGCTCCTCGACGTAGCCCAGCCCCCTGAGGAGCTCGAAGGTCTCTTCGCCCCCGTCCAGGGTCGGAGGGCGCTTACGCTCGCAGCGTGCGAGCCAGGCGACGATGGCCTCCGTCATGCGCTGCACGCGCCTGGGGTGCTCGAGAGCGATGTCGATGGACATACCCGGGTCGGCGGAGAGATCGAACATCCGCATCAGGTCATCTTGAGGGCCCTCCTCGAGCGGGGCCCAGACCAGCTTGTAGTCGCCGTGGCGCATGCCATAGAGGTCGCGCACGATGGTGGGGCCCGTATCGCCCTCCCCGGGCCAGACGCCGTGGGCGGTGGACAGGAAGTGCGGTGTGGCCACGCGAGAGGTGAGCAGATCGCGATCGAGCAGGTCCATGCCGAGGGGGAAACCCACGGCCTCGAGTCCGGCCAGGGCCAGCAGGGTCTGGCCGATAAAGCGCATCTCGACCCGCTCCTCCAGACGCAAGCCAACGGGAACGCCGGGCCCCTTGAGGATCAGCGGCACGCGCACGGTCTCGTCGAAGAGCTGCATCCCGTGGCCGTTCAGCCCGTGGTCCCCGAACTCCTCTCCGTGGTCGCTGGTGATCGCCAGCACAGTTTCGTCCTCGATGCCGAGCTCCTCAAGGAGAGCGACGAGACGCCCGATGGCGTGGTCCACCGTGGCGACCTCCCCGTCGTAGAGGGACGAGATGTAGCTGGTGAAGGTGGCCATTCGCTCCTCGTCGATCACTTTCCCTGCCATCCGTTGGGCCTTCAACTCGCGACAGGCTCCGACTTCGTAGCCAGGCGGAGGGTCATCGATCAGCTCGCCGGCCAGCTCGCGGTCGGGTTCGTAGGGGCCGTGCGGGTCCGCGACGTGCAAGTAGAGGAAGAACCGCTCGCCCGCGTGCTCGCGCAGCCAGACCTCCACATCACCGAGGATCAGATCCGCCGGAGTCCACAGGTACTCCTGGAAGTGGTCGAAGCCCTGGTGGAAGTTGCGGTTAGCGCGGACGAGCGGGTTCACGCTGAATCCCGCCGTGTGCAGGCCGGCTCTCTGCATGGCTTCCGGCAAGGTGCACAGCTCGTTCGCCAGGAAGCACGCGTCGTAGTCGACGAGGCCGTGATGTGGGGGCTCGAGGGAGGTCATCAGGGATGCCGTCGAGGGCCAGGTCCACGATGAGGGGGCGAGGGCGCGCTCGAAGAGCGAGCCCGACGCCGCGAGCTGGTCGATGGCCGGACTGGTCGGCCGCTCGTAGCCGTAGCACCCAAGGCGGTCTGCGCGCAGGGTGTCGATCAGCACACAGATCACGCTCGGAGCCTGAGGGGTCGAGGGTGCGCGGTGGACCGTCATGGGTGAGATCACCTCGAGCAGGGCGAAAGCTGCTTCGAGTCCCGTGTCGCTCTCGTTAAGAGCCTCGGTGCGCAGGACCAGCTCGCTGGCTCCGTCGAGGTCGAGCTCCAGGTGCTCCCAGTCCCGCTCGGTAATGCTCACCTCGGCGTGGATTGGCCGGCGGCGATCCAGCACCACACGTCCGTCGAGTTCGATGACAAAACGCACCTCCTGGCCGGGCGCTCCCTGATACGACGCCAGCCCGGTACCGATGGCGAGGCGCAAGCGGGAGCGTGGTCCGATTTCCTCGGGAAGGGGGACGCGCACGGCGGAGGGGGGCGGCGCGATGAGCGCCGGCAGGGAGCCGAGACGCCCGGTCTTGGGCAGGTGGGGGGACAGAAAGCCCAGGCGCACCGGGAAGCTCGAGTTCTGGACCTCGACCCCTTCGCTTACCCGCAGGGGGATCAGCGGAAGCTCCACCTGCCAGACCTCCACCGCCTCGCCGCTGGCGCTTCCTCCACCCTCTCCAGGGGAGCACGCGCCGAAAGCGAGCAGTGTCAGGCTCAGGTAGATGAGAGACCGAGAACGCATCGAGTGGGGGCCCGACGCAATCCTAGCCCACGGACAGGTCGATCCCTCGGCGCAGGATCTGGAACGGCGCCTCAGTCGCGCTCGAGAGGGGCTTCGAGGGAGGCCGCGGCGGTCAGGGGCGACCCCTGTTCGCGGGAGGGCTCGATCCAGGTCAGACCCTCCTCCTCCAGCCAGTCGTAGATGATGTCGAGCGGCGTGGCGAGGCCCATGTGGGGCACGACCGTGGGCTGCAGGCTGCCGTGGGTGTAGATCTTCGAGAAGATGGCGAGCAGCTCGTGGGTCTCGGCGTCGAAGATCCCTCCGCCGGAGTTTCCAATGTACGTCGGTGCGCTGATCATCCAGTACAGCTCGCCGTCCACGGTATGGCGCTGGTCCGCGATCTCGCCGTAGGTCGGGATTGGGTCGTTGCCCAGGGGGCAACCGACGGCGTAGACGGTGTCGAAGGTCGTGACCGCCGCCAGCCGCTCGCGGCTGGCCAGTCGCGCCCAGTGCTCACAGGGCTCGTCGGTCGTCATCTCGAGCAGCGCGACATCGACCCAGCGATCGAAACCGAGCAGCAGCCCGGTCTCGTGGCGCACCGAGCCGTCCGCGGAGTAGATCGCGATGGGGATGGACGGGTCATCGTTGCGAGCATCCTGGAGGATGTCGCGCACCACGTGCCAGGCCGTGATCACGGGCGTCTTCCAGGGGCCGTCCTCCCCGCTCCTGGTCGGAGCCAGGAGAACGCCTGTGCCCACGGTCGCCTCGCCCGCCAGTTGCACCGTAGGGCCGATCAGATCGCTCCACATGACCTGTGGGCGGCGTGCACGCTGAATGTCCAGCCCGGCCAGACGCTCGCGGTTGAGCGCTGCCAGGTCGAGGGCGCTGCGGAGCTGTCCCTGCAGGCCGTCCAAGCGCTCAGTGGCGCGGCGAGTGAGGGTCTCCAGGCTGCGGGCGAGGCCCTGAGCGACCTGTTCCTGGTGGTGCCCTTTCCATTCTTCAAAGAGCTCGCCATGGAGGGCGAGCTCTTCCTGAGCGTTGACAACTCCCGCTTCCAGCCTGTCCACGCGAGCGTTGCGGACGAGATTGGAGGCTCTTCGTTGCTCCGCTCGCTCGAGCTGCTCGCGCGCCTCGACCAGCTGTGCCTCGAGCTGAACCAAGCGCCCATCGACGGCCTCGAACGCGCTCGCGGCTTCTTCGGGCAGGCCCTCCAGCTCGCCGACCTGGCGGTGGAGTTCCCACAGCCCGCAGGCTGCGAGGGCCAGGAAGAGCATCGGGGTGAGCCGCAGAAGGCGCCGCGTCGTGTAGGTCATCGGGTAGGGAACGGCGACCGGGCGCAGCTCCCTTCGTGTTTCGGTCGACGTGGGGGCGCGGGTGGAGGGGAAGGGGTCCGGGTCGTCGACAGAAGCGGGCCCATCGCTCGAAGTGCCTGTTCAATATGGACTTGCGACGACAAACAGCAGGTCGCCACCCGCCCCGTCAGGCTCTGGCGGTAGACTGTCCCGATCGACTCCGCGTGGTGGAGTCTCTCCCGTACCAGTGCCCCCGAATGCCCCATGCCCATCAGTGAGATCCCCGAGATCATCGAGGACCTGCGCCAGGGGAAGATGATCATCCTGGTCGACGACCCCGACCGAGAGAACGAGGGCGACCTGGCCATGCTGGCGGAGTTCGCCACCCCCCAGGCCATCGCCTTCATGGCGACCAACGGGAGGGGATTGATCTGCGTGCCCCTGGCAGGGGAGGTTTGCGATGAGTTGGGCCTCGATCCCCAGGTCACGAAGAACACGAGCAAGATGGGCACGGGCTTCACCGTCAGCGTCGAGGCCGCCGAGGGCGTCACGACCGGGATCAGCGCTGCTGACCGCGCGCGCACCATCGAGGTCCTGATCGACGCACGCTCCAAACCTGCCGATCTGGACCGACCGGGCCATATCTTCCCGCTGCGTGCTCGCGACGGCGGAGTGCTCGTACGGGGCGGGCAGACCGAGGGAATGGTAGACCTGGCGAAGCTCTGCGGCAGTCGACCGGGGGGCGTCGTGTGCGAGGTGATGAACGAGGACGGGAGCATGGCGCGCATGCCCGACCTGGAGGTGCTCGCCGCGCGCCACGACCTCAAGATCTGCACGATCGAGGACATCATCGCGTGGCGTCGCAAGAACGAGCGATTGATCGCGCCTCTCGAAGGGGACATCCCGCTCCCGACGCCATTCGGTAATTTTCGAGCGACCCTCTTCCGTTCCACTCTCGACGGCAAGGAGCATGTGGCCCTCACGCGTGGGCTTGGGGGTCCCGGGCTCGACGGCCCGCGCGAAGGCATCGAGGAGCCGGTGTTCGTGCGCGTCCACTCCGAGTGCCTGACCGGAGATGTATTCGGTTCGATGCGGTGCGATTGTGGCAGTCAGCTCAAGAAGGCGCTCGAGTTCCTGGGCCAGCAGGACCGGGGCGCCCTCGTCTACATGCGCCAGGAAGGGCGCGGGATCGGTCTGGCCAACAAGCTCAAGGCTTATCGCCTCCAGGACGAGGGCCTCGACACGGTCGAGGCGAACGCCGCCCTGGGGTTCCCGGCGGACCTGCGGGAGTACGGCCTGGGCGCCCAGATGCTCCATTACCTTGGGGTTCGCCGCATGAGACTCTTGACCAACAACCCCAAGAAGATCGCCGGGCTGCGCGGCTGGGGGCTCGATGTGATCGATCAACTTCCCCTCACCACCGAGCCCAACCCCTCTAATATCAACTACTTGCGCACGAAGGCGGAGAAGATGGGGCACCTCCTGGAGGGCGTTGAGGGTTCATCCGACGCCCCGGATAAGCGGGAATAGAGCCCCCCCCAAGCCGTCGAAGCTCCCGACATGGGGATCCTCGCCATGGAACCGGCCGCCAACGACGACACGCATCTCGTCCAGGAAACCCTGGCGGGCAGCCAGGTGTCCTTCCAGTTGCTCGTCGAGCGCTACGAGGGGCGCCTGTTCGCTCTCGCGCGGCACTACACCCGCAACCAGGTGGACGTCGAGGACATCGTCCAGGACAGCTTCTTGAAAGCCTACCGGCGGCTCGAGAGCTTCGACCATCGCTCGTCGTTCTACACCTGGCTCTACCGCATCGCGGTCAACACGATCCTCGACTCGCTCAAGCGCAAGGGCCGCTCGCCGGTTGCCGTGGTCGAGGACCCCGAGATGCTGGCACAGCCGGCACCCGTGGAGGGCTGCGCCCCCTCGGTTGGGATGGAGCGCGACGAGATCGTGCAGGTGACCCATAAGGTACTGGAGCAGATCCCCGACATCTTCCGCACGGTCCTGGTGTTGCGTGAGCTCGAGGGCCTCGCCTACCAGGAGATCGCGGACACCCTGGGGATCTCGATCGGGACCGTCGAGTCGCGCCTGTTTCGGGCGCGCGGTCGGTTCAAGGAGAAGCTGCTGGCCCTCTACCCCGAGTTTGGTGAGCATTGAAGACGGAGCATGGTGATGAGTGACTGCAAACTATTCCGGCCGTTGATCCCGGGTTACCTGGACGGCGAGCTGAGCGAGGATCAGGCCTCTCCGCTGCGCAAGCACCTGATGGATTGTCGCTCGTGTCGCACGGCGACCCAGGGTGAGAAGGCCCTCAAGGGCTGGTTCGTCGCGGACGAGGCGATCAACGTACCGGAGGGCTTCGCGGCCCATGTCGCGCGGCGGGCGTTCGCGGGAGATCGCGGCGAGCGCATCTCTGCCGGTGTCCTGGGCGAGGAGCGGCGGAAGGGAGCGCTCCTGAACTTCGTGCTGACGGCCACCGCCGCAGCCGCCGCCCTGTTGCTACTGCTGGCCGGTGGCCTGGGCGGGGTGGGCCTGCAGGCCGAGAGCGGCCTGCGGGCCGATGACGTGGCGCCGATCACCGAGGCGCAGGTCTTGCGGAACCTTGAGCGCCTCAACCGCGGCACGGAGGCCGAGTCTGCGGGAGGCCTGTCAGCAACTCCACTCCCCGGGAGGGACCGGTAGTGACCAGCGTTCGGTTGTGGGTTCTCCTGTTGGCCGCGACCAGCTTCCTCGGAGGCGTGGCAGCCGGAACGCTGCTTGGGGAGCGCGTTGGCACTCCCCAGGAGCCAGGCGGAGCCTTCGCTGATTATCGCGAGCTCTTATCGGGCCGATTCGACCTCGCCCCCGAGCGGGAGCGCGAGTTGCAGAACATCCTGGCTCTCTACGCGGACTCCATCGCGGAGACCAAGGACCGACACATGGCGGAGTTCATGTCGGGCGTGGAGCCGGAACTCGCTCAGAAGGGCCTCCATTACCGGGCCCTGATTCGCAATCACCTCCTGGAAGTGGAGGATCGTCCGGCATTCGACCGGCTATGCGCCAGCTACGCGAACTTTCCCAACCCCACCGACTGAAGAGACCATGGCCAGATCCTGTGGACTGAGAGTCGGCCCGCGCCGTTTCGAGCTGGTGGTACTCGAGGGGAGCGCCAAGCGGCCGAAGGTCACCACCTCCGTCTCGGGAGAGTTTCCCGAAGATGAGGAGGATCCGCTGCGGGCAGCGGTGGCGGAGCTGAAGCGTGTCGCCAAGGAGTACAAGATCCCGCGCGAGAACCTGGGAGTGGCGACGGACGCGAAGCACGCAGCTTACCGGCGGTTGACCCTGCCAGTCGATGACGACGCGAAGATCGAGCAGGTCATCAAGTTCGAGGTCGAGGGGCACCTACCGCAGTTCAATATCGAGGACATCGTCGTCGATTTCCACAAGCTGGAATCGTCACAGGACTCGAGCACCATCATCGCCACCGCCGTGCCCAAGGAGGAGATCGCTCGGATCATCGACCTCTGCACGGCCGCCGGTATCGAGCCGATGGAGGTGGAACTCGAAACCACGGCGATGATCAACGCAGCCGTTGACGCTGGGATCAGTGTCGTGGAGAGCGCGCAGATCCTCGTACACGTGGGCGAGGAGTCCACTGGCGTCGCGGTGATGGACGGCGCCAATGTGCGCGAGATGCGATCGATCCAGGTCGGCGCCCTGACGGACTCGTCTCCGGAGGAGTTGATCAATAGGATTAAGCGCGAGCTGGCGCGCACGATTTCGGCCTCCCGCACTCTCGTCGACCTCCAGGCCGTCTTCGTCTGCGGCCTCGACCTCCCCGGCCTCCTGGGCGGAGAGGTCCTGGGCCTGCCGATCCGCCCATTCGATGTCCTGGAGACCGAAGACGGGGATGAGAGGGGCTCGATGGCCGTGGCCTACGGTGTCGCCCTGCGCCAGCTAGGCGGTGGAGTCCTGCATTCCCGCCTACGGCGCGAAGAACTCAAGTACACCGGCGCACTGGAGCGGCTCGAGCTTCCCATGGCGGTCGTGGCCCTCCTGCTGGTCACCCTCATGGGCGTGTTCAACATCTTCATCGGCAAGGAGAGGCAGTACGTCGATCAGGCCCTGTACTCGTGGCGTGAGAGTTCGAACAACTACATGATGGGCAAGGGCGGTCGCGGGAACCTCGAGTACCCCAGCGATCAGCTTCGCAAGTACGTGAAGCAGACCTGCGGAGAGCTGCGCGCGGACGTGCCCAATGACGACCCGGACCGCAACCGTTTCCAGCAGCTGACCTACATCCGCTCCCAGATCAACAACGAGATCAGGGGCCTTGAGAAGAAGTTGGGGCGCGGCTCGGAGATCACCCAGCCCCTGTCGGCGTTCCGTGGCATGACGCTCGTGCTGGACATTCTGCACGCGGGGGAACAGGAAGGGGGTCGGTTTGGCCGCCCCTCGATCCGCAAGGTGCGAGCGACCTACACGCCCGGCCGCTCGGGCAGGCCGGACTCCGTCCGGATCACCATGGACGCGGCCTTCTTCTCGGAAGACAGCACCCAGGCCACGGTCCAGTTCGAGACCATGATCGAGGAATTGCGCGCACAGGCCTGGTGTGTGAGCGTGGAGTCGCGGGGCACGGACACCCTGGCGGACGGGGAGGTCGGTATCTGGGTGGAGGGCATCGACATCGAGGTCGACCTCACCAAGGCTCTCGCGGAGGAGACGGCATGAAGAACTTCCTCGCCAAACTGAACCTGGCGCGCGTCATCATCCTGGTCTCTCTCGCGGGCACCATTTTTCTCGGGTGGACGGGGTGGCAGAGTCACGGCGAGCTCTCTGACCTTCGCGAAGCGCTCGATTACCAGGCACCGAAGGTCGTGAACGACATCCAGCAGGCCGCCCTGAGGCACACGGAGTTGACGCGTAGTGTCGAGGGCGATGGACTCGCCCGCGTCGGGAGTCCCCAGAGCTACATTCGCAAGTGCAAGGACCATCGCCTGGTCCAGGTGGGAGATGTCGACATCGACGAGCGCACGGTGGAGAACCTCACCGCCAAGGGCATCGTTGACTCGATGTACACCATCAAGCCGGTGGACAAAAAGCGCGCCTTCACGACCTCCACGATCGCGAGCTTCATGTACCGGCTCGAGGCGGACAGTCGCCAGGTCAAGGTCACCGATCTGACCGTCGAGCAGGTGGGCAGGCGCCTCAAGCCCTCCGAGGTCCCTCCCGACGAGTGGACCTGGCAGGCGGTGATCACTTCGCGCCAGAAGAAGGACTAGCGCCGGCCGGCGAGTTCGCGACGGGAGTGTTCTTGGCGGGCAATCGGGAGTGGTGCTCCTGAAGGCTGCGGACCTCGAACTCCCCTCCGTGCATCGCGTCGAGCGCGCTGATCACGGCTCGGATGCCTGCCAAGGTCGTGATGCAGGGGATGCCCGCGATGACCGCCGCCGCCCGGATGCTGGAGTCGTCGACGCGTTGCTGCTTGCCGTAGGGTGTGTTCAGCACCAGTTTCAGCTCGCGGTTCTTGATCATGTCCACGATGTGGGGACGGCCTTCGTGGACCTTGTTGACGCGCTCCACCGGAAGGCCGGCAGCTCGCAGGGTCCGATAGGTGCCGTCGGTGGCGAGCAATTCGTAGCCGAGGGATGCCAGAGTGCGGCACTCCGAGGCGATGGCTCGCTTGTCGGGGTTGCGCACCGAGATGAAGATCCGGCCGGAGCGCGGCAAGTCCAGGCCGGCGCCCTGGTATGCCTTGGCGAAGGCGACACCCAGGTTGACGTCCATGCCCATCACCTCCCCGGTGGAGCGCATCTCAGGGCTGAGCAGGATGTCCACGCCCGGAAAGCGGTTGAAGGGGAACACGGGCGCCTTGACCGAGAAGTAGGGCGGGATGACCTCCTCGGTGAAGCCGAGTTCCTCCAGGGAGAGACCGGCCATGAGTTTCGCGGCGTGCTTGGCGAGGGGGACGCCGATGGCCTTGCTGACGAAAGGGACTGTGCGGGAGGCGCGCGGATTGACCTCGATGACGTAGATCAGATCGCCCTTCACCGCGTACTGGACGTTCATCAACCCGATCACGCCGAGTTCGGAGGCGATCGCCTTGGTGGCCCGGGAGATCTCCTCGATGTGCTCGCGGGCGAGCGTGTGGGGGGGCAGCACGCAGCTCGAGTCGCCCGAGTGGATCCCGGCCTCCTCGATGTGCTCCATGATCCCACCGATTAGGACCGTGCGGCCGTCGGAGATGGCGTCAACATCGACCTCGATGGCGTCCTCGAGGAACTTGTCGACAAGGATTGGCCGGTCGGGTGAGGCCTGGACCGCGTTCATCATGTAGTGGTCGAGGGAGTCGTCGTCGTAGACGATCTCCATCGCGCGCCCGCCGAGGACGTAGCTCGGCCGGACCAGCACCGGGTACCCAATGCGGTGAGCGACCTCGAAGGCCTCCGAGGCGTTCGTGGCCATTCCGTTGGCAGGCTGATTGAGCCCGAGCTTGTCGAGAAATTCGGTGAACTGCTCGCGGTCTTCCGCGCGGTCGATGGACTCCACGGAAGTGCCGATGAGTGGTGCTCCGGCTCGTTCCAGCCCAGCGGCAAGGTTCAAGGGAGTCTGTCCGCCGAACTGGACGATGATCCCGGTTGGCTCAACCGCACGCACGATGTGCATCACGTCTTCGTGGGTCAGTGGCTCGAAGAACAGCTCGTCCGACGTGTCGTAGTCGGTCGACACTGTCTCGGGGTTGGAGTTGACCATGACCGCCTCGCAACCGATCTCCTGGGCGGCGAAGGCGGCGTGCACGCAGCAGTAGTCGAACTCGATACCTTGCCCGATCCTGTTCGGCCCTCCGCCGAGGATCATGATCTTGCGCTTGCTGGAGACCGAGAGTTCGGACTCGTCCTCCCAGGTGGAGTAGTAATAGGGCGTCACGGCTGCGAACTCCGCCGCGCAGGTGTCCACCAACTTGTAAGTCGGCCGGATGCCGTGCTCCTCGCGCAGAGAGGCGACGGCTTCGGCGGTCATGTCATTGGCGAAGGCGATCTGTGTGTCGCTGTAGCCGAGTTGCTTGGCCTCCCGCAAGAGGTCGGGTGTCAGCGGCTGTTCGCGGAGAACCTGCTCGAACTCGACGAGGGCGAGGATGTTGTCGAGAAACCAGGGGTCGATGGCTGTGGCCTCGAACACCTCCTCGGTGCTCCAGCCGGCTCGAAAGGCCGTGCGCACGGCGAGCAAGCGGTGCTCGTTCGGCACGCGCAGGCTGTGGGTCAGCGCTTCGCGGTCGTCCGCGAGGTGCTCCGTGGGGTCGCGCGGGTCGAGGCCGAGCCCCGGCTGTCCGGTCTCCAGCCCGCGCAGGGCCTTCTGGAGTGACTCTTTGAAGGTGCGCCCGATCGCCATGGTCTCGCCGACGCTCTTCATCTGCGTCGTCAGCGTCGGATCAGCGCCGGGGAACTTCTCAAAGGCGAAGCGGGGAATCTTCGTCACGCAGTAGTCGATGGTCGGCTCGAAGCAGGCGGGAGTCTCGCGCGTGATGTCGTTTTGCAGCTCGTCGAGGGTGTAGCCGACGGCGAGCTTGGCCGCGAGCTTGGCGATGGGGAAGCCGGTCGCCTTGGAGGCCAGGGCGGAGGAGCGAGATACGCGGGGGTTCATCTCGATCACGATCATTCGACCCGTCTGGGGGTCGACGGCGAACTGGCAGTTTGATCCGCCGCACTCGATCCCGACCTCGCGCATGATCGCGATCGATGCATTGCGAAGGTCCTGGTATTCGCGGTCGGTGAGGGTCTGCGCGGGCGCGACCGTCACGGAGTCGCCGGTGTGCACCCCCATCGGGTCGAAGTTCTCGATCGCGCAAATGATCACGACGTTGTCGGCGTTGTCGCGCATCACCTCCATCTCGAACTCCTTCCAGCCGAGGAGGCTCTCCTCGACGAGGACCTCGGTGTTGAAGGACGCGGCGAGCCCGCGGGCGACGATCTCCTCGAACTCCTCCACGTTGTACGCGATGCCGCCGCCGGTGCCGCCGAGGGTGAAGCCTGGCCGGATCACGCACGGCAGACCGATCTCGGCCAGGGCCCGTCGTGCGTCGTCCAGCGAGTGGGCGACCCCAGAGCGGGCGCACTCGAGCCCACAGCGCTGCATGGCAGCGCGAAACAGGTCACGGTCTTCCGCGCAGCGGATCACCTCGGCGCGCGCTCCGATCATCTCGACCCCGAACTCGTCGAGTATCCCGCGATCGTAGAGTTCGAGCGCCATGTTGAGGCCGGTCTGCCCGCCGAGGGTGGGCAGGAGCGCATCGGGTTTCTCCTTCGCCAGGACCGCCGACAGGGTCTCCAGAGTGATCGGCTCGATGTAGGTCGAGTCCGCCGTCTCCGGATCGGTCATGATCGTGGCCGGGTTCGAGTTGACCAGGATCACCCGGTAGCCCTCCTCGCGCAGAGCCTTGCAGGCTTGCGTTCCGGAGTAATCGAACTCACACGCCTGGCCGATGATGATCGGTCCGCTGCCGATGATCAGGATCGACTCCAGGTCGTCACGGCGGGGCATTCGGAATCGTCTTCCGGGGGGGAGAGAGGGCGGTGCGCTTGAGGGCTGCGAGCCCTCAGGGCCCGCGACCAAATTGGCGCGATTGAAACACATCGGCCAGCGCCTGTCGACGAGCAGGCCCCGGCGGTGGGGTGGAGGGCGCGCGGGATGGGCCGGGGCGCTCAGCGCTCAGGCCAGCACTTCGGCCAGCAGCCCCGGATCCGCCTCCACGCCGGGGATCAACTTGCCGGGCGCGCGCACCAAGACGAGACGCACAGCGCCCTGCCGGCCCTTCTTGTCGAGCTGCATGCTCTCCGCGAGCTGTCCGGCGTCGAGGGCCAGGCCCGTGTGCTCGCGCAGGGCCCGGAGGCTTTGCGGCAAGCCGAGGCGTTCGGCGAGGCGCGCGGTGCGCTCAAGAAGGGCGGGATCGTCGAGCACGCCGGAGCGCCGGGAGCAATCGAGGGCGAGGGCGAGGCCCGCGGCCACGGCGATCCCGTGCGGGACCTTCCCAAAGCCCGCCACGCGTTCGATGGCGTGGCCGAAGCTGTGACCCAGGTTCAGGACCCGTCGTCCATCGAGCTCGTCGGGGTCGGCGGCGACCACTCGAGCCTTGATCGTGATGCAGGAGGCGATCAGCGTTTCGAGAGACTCGCCGTCACGGGAGCGCAGGGCCTGCGCGCCCTCTTCCAGCGCCGCCAGCATCTGCTCGCCGCCGACCAGCGCCGTCTTGAGCATCTCCCCCAACCCGCTGCGCCATTCCTCTTCCTCAAGAGTGGCGAGGACATCCGTGTCGGCCCACACCCCTCGCGGCTGGTGAAAGGCACCCGCGAGGTTCTTCCCCTCGGGGAGATTTACCGCTGTCTTCCCGCCGACCGAAGCGTCGACCTGGGCCAGCAGGCTTGTCGGGCAGGCGTAGAAGGTGATGCCGCGCATGTAGAGGGCCGCGGCCAGTCCGCCGAGGTCACCCACGACACCTCCGCCGAGGGTGATGACGCACGACGCTCGGTCCAGTCCCGCGCGGGCCATGAAGGACAGGACGCGCTCCAGGCAAGCCAGGGACTTCGTCTGCTCGCCGGGCTCCAGGGCGCAAGTGGCGATCTCGTCCATGCCCTGCAGGGCTTTACGGTGGAGCTCCGCCACGCGCGAGTCGGTGATGAGGACCGCCGATGTGTGGTTTGCGACGACGGCGGCGACCTCCCCCAGGATTCCCCGCCCGATTCGCACCTCGTAGGGAGGCTTGGTGTCGACGCGGATCGAGTCGGCCATGGCGGCAGGATCAGGCGTCGGCACCCGCGGTCCGCTGGCGCCGTTCCCGGCGGCGCCGCACCAGTTCTTGCTGCAGGGCCCGCGAGCGGCGCCTGTCCCACAGTAGGAAGGCCGCGAAGGAGCCGATCAGCAAGACGGTCACGGCCCCGATCCCGTACATGATGTAGTCGGCCGTCGGGTCATAGGCCGCGGTGTACGGCTCGATGGACGCCAGCACGAAAAAGGGCGCCACGCGCAGGCCGCCGTCGCGCGGCTCGTAGGCGAAGTTCTTCAGGAAGAAACCGCGCCCCCTCACCAGCTTGCTCTCCTGCAGCTGCGGCTGCTCGCCGGCCATGATGAACTGGATCAGCCCCGCTTGGTTGGTCCAGGTGAAGTTCCCGATCCAGCCGGTCGTGACAGTCTCAAGGCGTGCCGGATTCTCGCCGGGATCCTGGGTCCAGATACCCAGGTCGCGGCTGATCGGGATCCGGTAGGGAGCGCCGCGGTGGGCTGCGCCATTCACGAGGATCTCGACCATGGCCGCGTTGTCGAGTTCGGGCGCGCTGTCCCAATCGACGGCGGCTGCACGCTCGCTGTTCGCATGATCCAGGAGCATCCACTGGGCGTCGAAGGCCGGACCGCTCATCATGCCCGTGATGTTCTCCGCCGAGTCGTCCTCCACGACGGCCAGCTGGCGTGCGAAGCGCTCCGCATCGAAGGGCTCGACGGAGTCGTAGGAGCGCACGATCCGGGTACCGATCAGGAAGGGGCCCTCTTCCCAGCCCGTCTCGCCCTCATCATGGAAGAGCTTGAAGAACACGCCGTCGAGGCGCACGAAGTCGTCCCGGATGATCCCCGGCTCGATGCGGTGTACGAGGAAGTGCACGACGCTGCGGTCCTCGAGGCGGATCCACCCAGAGTGTTCCTGTCTCCCGCCTTCTACCTGGCGCGAGTACAGCTCCTCGACCCAGCCGCGGACGCGGTAGGGACGGGCGCGGAAGGTCTCGGGATCGGCGTACATCTCCCGGACGACTTCCGGCGCGAGGTTCTCGATCCCGAGTTCCTTGTAGTGGGGCCCGAGAAAACGTGAGACGAACTCGAAGAGGGCCTGCGAGGGGCCGGTCTCGATCAGGATGCGGTCGCCCGGCTGCACATCGCGAATCTTGCCCGCGATGCGTTCGCGGTCGAGTTCAGGCAGGTCGACGGATTCGATGTAGACCGGTTCCTCGGGGAGGTTGGCCTCGCCGGCGCGCTCATGCTTCTCCTTCTGCATGAGCGATGCCACGAACCCGATCGCCAGGCCGAGGAGGAGCACGACCATGAGGACCATCCGGTTGCGCTCGGACTTCGTGAAGAGGCCTGCCTGCGAGGCGCCGGAGTCTGGGGAAGGAGGAGTTTTCTTCATCGGGGCAGGAGGGGTTCGTCTCGTCTGACTCGTCTCTGCTCGGCCCGCCGTTGTGCGGCGGCGACCAGGCCGTGAAACAGGCCGCTCTGGGGGCTGTCCGGCGGCGAGAGTTCCGGGTGCCATTGGACGCCGATCGCGAAGGGGTGTCCGTCGCGCTCGATGGCCTCGATCAAACCCTCGTCGTCGCGGGCGCTCACGCGCCAGGGCGCTGCGACGGCCGAGAGGGCCTGGTGGTGCCGGGAGATGACATCGAACTTCTCTACCCCCAGCAGGTGGCTCAGTTTCGACCCTCGCTCGCTGGCGACGGCGTGTTGCGTGCTGCCGCCATGTTCTCGCGAGCCGGGCCGGTCCTCGGCCAGGTGCTGGTGCATCCGACCGCCTTCTGCCAACCCCAGGGCCTGCATGCCATAGCAGATTCCCAAGAGCGGCACCTTCTGCGCGATGGCCGCGCGGACCAGCAGGAAGTCCCAGTCCTGCTTGCCCGTCGGTGTGGGGCTTGCAGCGGCGTGGGTCGGTCCGAGTCCCAGGCGTTCGGTGTCGAAGTCGTCGCCACCGCCGAGCAGCAGACCGTCAATGCTATTGAGGATCGCCGCGAGCTCGCTCGCACCTCCGACGGGGGTGAGCGCCAGGGGCAAGCCTCCGGCCGCGACGATCGAGTCGGCATAGCGCAGGGCGAGTTCGAGGCGCGGCGTCTCGCCCTCGACCAAGATCCCGTTGATGGCGATCAGGGGTTTGCCCGGTCCGCTCATGGTTCCCGGCATTCTACCGCCGGCGCAGCGAGCCCGTGACGATAGGATCCCCGGGCGTGGATTCCCTGGTCCTGGACCTTGCGGCCCTCCTCGGCGGGCTCGTCCTGCTCGGCAAGGGCGCCGACTGGCTGGTCGACGGAAGCGCCGAGCTGGCGCGCCGACGGGGAGTGCGCCCTCTGATCGTGGGCCTGACGATCGTGGCCTGGGGGACGTCGGCCCCGGAGGTCGTGGTCTCGAGTCTGGCGGCGGCCGAGGGCCGACCCGCGCTGGCGCTGGGCAACGTGCTGGGGAGCAATGTGGCCAACATCGGCCTGGTCCTCGGTGTGTGCGCGCTCGTCTTGCCGACCCTCCTGCGGCGCGTCCTGTCGCTCCGGGAGGGCTGCTGGCTCGTGGCCTCGGTCGGGGCCGCGTGGTGGCTCCTTGCGGACGGAGCGGTGAGTCGCGCCGAGGGGGCGGGATTGCTGGTCGTCTTCGCCCTCTACAACCTGCACCTGTGGAGCCTCGTGCGGGGCACATCGGGGACGGAGCAGGCTGCCGCGACGGAGAGTGCGCCCTGGCCACGCGTCCTGGTGGGCAGCGTCGCGATCGCTCTGGGTGCCAAGCTGGTGGTCGTCGGCGGCATCGGCATCGCCGAGCGTGCCGGGATCAGCGACCGCGTCGTCGGGCTGACCATCATCGCCTTGGGGACCTCCCTGCCCGAGCTCGCCGCGGGCCTCTCCGGAGCCCTCAAGAATCACGGCGAGCTGAGCCTCGGCAACGTCGTGGGCAGCAACGTCTTCAACGTGCTGGCGGTGATCGGCGTGGCGGCGGTGATCGCGCCCCTCGCGCCGACCGAGCCCGAGGCCGTCGCCTCCATCGACCGCGCCCTGGGAGTTGACTTTCCGGTCGTGATGGCCCTCAGCCTGGTGCTGATCTGTCTGCCGCGATTCGCGGGCGCGGGCAGCGGGCGCTGGAAGGGTGCCCTGCTCGTGGCCGCCTACCTCTTCTACACCTGGCGCGTGCTGGCCTGACCCGCCGTCGGCGCGCCCACTCACTTCTCGCGCAGGGCGCATCCGATGAGGGCGTAGAGCAGGCGGGCACCGACGAGCGCGTCCAGCGAAGATCTCGGAGCGGGGCCCGGGTTGACCTCGCACAGATCGACGCCGACCACGCGCCGATCCGAGCGGGCCAGCTCGCCGAGCCATAGCTGGGCGTCGTGCCAGGAGAGGCCGCCGGGCACGGGCGTTCCGGTGTTCGGGCACAGAGACGGGTCGAGGCCGTCGATGTCGAAGCTGATCCAGACGCGTTCGGGCAGACGCTCGATCCACTCGCGCGCGAGGGCGCGGCGATTGATGCCGTCGTGGCCTGCGTCGCGCCAGTCGCGGTCGAAGAGGGTCTGCACGCGCCCTTGCGAGGACCGGATGTACTCCAGCTCCCGCTCGCCGAGGTCCCGCACGCCCACCTGAACCAGCGTCGCGACCCCGCTCGAGCGCTCGAGCACGTTGTGAAAGATCGAGGCGTGGGACCACTCGAAGCCCTCGTAGGCGGGGCGCAGATCGGCGTGGGCGTCGAAGTGCAGGACACCCAGGCCCCGGTGGCGTCGTGCTGCGGCCGCGATCGCCCCGAAGGGAATCGAGTGGTCTCCCCCCAGGACCACCGGCAGGCGATCGTCGTCCAGGATGCCCGCCACGGCGGCACCGACGAGTTCGTTGACCTCGGCGCCGATGGCGTTCACCCGGTCGTGCTCCGACTCCGTTTGTCCTTCTGACGCTCTCAGGGCGTCCACCAGGGCGCGAGCTTCCTCGTTCAGCGCCGCCAGCCGAGGATCGGGGGCGAGCATGTGGATCCCCTGCTCGTGGGGCTTGCCCGCGTCGAGGTCGAAGAGCTCCACCTGGTGGCTGGCCCCGAGGATGGCCTGCGGCCCGTCCGCGGCCCCGCGGCGGAAGGAGGCCGTGGCGTCGAAGGGAACGCCGACGATGTGGACCCTCGACTCGGTGGGGAGGCAATCGAGGCCGAACACGCCGCTCGCGGCATCGGCCGGGCCGTCAGGATCGAAGGCTGCCATCGGCGCCCACCCTACTCCATGGGCGGGGAAGGTGAATATCGCGTGGAGGAGGGCGTAGGCCAGATGCGTTTGGCCCGCGACCGCAAGTGGCGGTAGATTGCCGGGTCCATCGCCGGGCCCGCGGGCCCGCTGCCCCGCCTACAGACCAGGAGCGAGATATGATCCCGAGCGACCAAGGAGACATCCCCACGAACTGGCCCCCTGACGAGGGCAAGGCAGCGAGCCGGCGCCTCCAAGGCGGGAACCGGCCCCCGGTCGTGGTCATGGCGGCTGGCATCCTGCTCCTGCTCCTGCTGCTCGTCGCCCTCGGCTTGATGGTCTCCGGCAAGGCGGGCGTGGCGAACGTGGCCGACAACGAGGTGGCCGTCAAGGTCAACTACCTGACGGGTGCCACCGAAGTGATCACCACCCCGGGCATCAAGCTCTTCCTCCCCATCGCCCAGGAGGTCTTTGTCTTCGACAAGCGTTCCCAGGAGTTCACGATGGAGGGCAGGGAGTCCACCACCAACAACCATGTCTCGCGGCTCACCGTGCGGGCGGGTGACGGCTCGAACTTCTGGTTCGACGCCCTGACCGTGCACTACGAGATCATCCCGGGTGATGCGGAGATCATCTTGCAGGACTCAGGGCCGGGGGACTCCTACAAGGAAGAGTGGATCCGTGCCCACGCGCGCTCGATCCTGCGCGACGAGTTCGGTCGCTATTCCGCCGTGGAGGTGGCCAACCCGACAGTCTACAACGCCGCACCGATCGAGGCCGCCGCACGACTCAACGAGGTCCTCGCACCCCACGGCATCCGGGTCACCAAGATCCCGGTTCCCGATCCCAAGTTCGATCCTGAATACGAGCGCGCGATCGAGACGCGCAAGGAGGCGGACCAGGAGATCCAGCGCCTCCGAGCCGAGGAGGAGACGATCGTGGAGGAGCGCGGCAGACGCCTGGCCGGGGTCGAGAAGGAGAAGGAGATCGAGCGGCAGGACCTTGAGGGGGACCTCGAGAAGGCACTCCTCGCGGCTCAGGAGAACGCGATCCTGGTCAAGCGCGGGGCAGACGCCACCAAAATCGCGCGCGTGGCGGAGGGCCTCGCATCGCAGGCGGAGATGTTCGAGCGCGCGCGGGGCCTGGAGGCCAAGTTCCGCAAGGAGGCCGAGGGCATCGAGAAGCAGGCGCAGGCCCTCGAACGGCGCGGTGAGGTTGTCGTGCGCGAGGCGATCATCGAGAAGCTGCGCAGCATCAAGTTCACCCTCATCCCCTACAGCCGCGACCCAGCCCCCAAGCGTCTCGAACACCTGGGAGCGAAACCGACGACGTTGATCGACGAGGCCACGTTCGACAGTGGAGGTCAGTCATGAAATTAGCCAAGACATTCATCATCCTGGTCGTCCTCTGCGCGATCTCCCTGGGCGTGTTCAGCGCTCTGTTCGAGAAGATCCCGCCCTCCGCCATCGGCGTGAAGCAAGCCCTCTGGGGCGGGGGCGGCGTCGTCGAGAAGGACCACCTCCTGGGCTATCACCTGGGGGTCAGCGGCTACCACAAGTGGTATCTGCTAGACAAGCGGACGCACTTCCTGAGCTTCTCCGAACGCCGAGCCCGGTCAAAGTTGGGGGACTACCGACCTCCCTTGCAGATTCGCACCAAGGACAACAACGTGGCGTCGTTCGATATCACGGTGACCTACAAGATCATCCCCGGGGAGGGACACAAGATCGTCATGGAGGGCAACCGCGATACCTACCGCAGTCGGGTCGCGGACCGCGTGGAGAGCACCTTGCGTGAGGAGCTTGCCCAGCTCTCATCCGAGGACATCTACGACACCGCGATGCGCGTGGCGCGCGTGAATGACGCCCTGGTCCCGATGTTGGAGGACATGAAGCAGTACCACGTGCAACCCGAGCGAATCCTGGTACGGGCGATCCGCTTCCCCGCGGGGTACGAGAGGGAGCTCCAGCAGAAGCAGATCACCTACCAGAAGCGTGAGCTGGCGAAGGCCCAGCGGGGCGTGGAGGAGCAACAGGCGATCAACGGAACGAAGAACGCGGAGATCTCCGCGGCGGAGAAGAAAAAGCGCGGTGTGTGGGACAAGGACCTGGAGATCATGCGCTCGGACAACAAGGTCGAGATCGCGACGGTACGGGCCGAGGCGGATGTCTACGACCAGCGCACACGGGCGGAGGGTGAGGCGGACTACCAGACCGCCGTCGCCGATGGCCAGCTCGCGATCGACAAGACCGATGCCCTGCGCAACGAGTTGCGCAACCAGGCTCTCGACACCGTCGGCGGTCGCATCTTCCTGGCCCAGAAAGCCGCCACCAACCTCTCCTTCGAGAGCGTTACCCTCAACTCGAATGATCCGTCGATACCCAGCATCATCGACGTGAACGGGATCGTGAAGCTGTTGATAGGGGAGCAGGCGAGCGCCGACGAGGACTGACCGCGGACCGAGGGCGTGCGAGAAGGCCCTATCGGCGGCGGATCCTGTGGAGGGGCTTGGAGGAGGGGCTATTCGCGGCTAGGGTTCCCGGCCGCAATGCCCGGTTTCTTCCGGCCTCTGGGCCGGGGACGAGGGCGCCTAGATGATCACCATGAGACCGTCGACCGCATCATTCAGTGCGCCCGCGCCCTGCCTGGTCGTGGCCGTGCTGCTCGCGGCCTGCCAGGGGAGCCCGACGCTCTCCTCGACGCCCGACTACCCTCCGCTGGAAGCCGACACCTTCGGCTCCATGCGCAACGTGTTCGTGGTTGATGGGATCTGGCTGGGGAGCACGCCCACATGGGACGATCTCGAACTGGCCGACCGGCGGGGCGTCGAGTGCGTGATCGATCTCTCGGCCGCCGGCGAGCAGACCGACCTCGACGTGGCGGCCATCTGCGCGCGGTTCGGCATGGAATACGTGCTCGTCACCCAGGGGGAGGGGACCTCGCCGACGGATCGGGCGGTCGATGAAGTGCTCGCGCGCTTCGAACAGGCCGGCCGCAGGCGGACCTTGGTCTTTTGCGGTAGCGGCGCGCGGTGCGTCGCGCTGATGGCCATCCATCGCACCGTGATCGTCGGCGTTCCTCTCGAGCGGGCGCTGATGGAGGCCCGTCGCGCCGGGATGATACCGGGGGATCAGGACGCGTTCGTCCGGGGCCAGGTGCTGCGCCTCACCTCCGGAAAATAAACCCGCGCGGCGGTGCGCTCAGGGTAGCTCCGCCAGGGCCAGCTCGGCCATCACCTCGGCGATTCGGTCGCATTCCGCATCGCTCGTGCTTGCCGGCGGCATGGCGTAGAGGACGTTGCCGAGGGGGCGCAACAGCACGCCGCGCTCAACCGCCATGGCCCGCAGCCGGGGCGCGAGCGACGACGCATAGCCGGCCTCTTCGCCGGGCGGTGGCGCGAGGTCGAAGGCGACGATGCCTCCCGTGCGCCGCAAGTCGTGGATCCCGTCGTGGCCGGCGAGGCTGGTCACCAGGGCGTCCTCGATGCGCCGTCCGATCGCGTCCAGGCGCTCGGGCGTGTGCTCCTCATCGCAGATTGCGAGGGAGGCGAGGGCCACGGCGCAGCCCACCGGGTTGGCGGTGAAGGTGTGGCCGTGGAAGAAGGCGCGCAGGCGGTTGGGCGAGAGGAAAGCCTCGAAGATGCGCTCGGTTGCGAGAGTGACAGAGAGGGGAAAGGCGCCGCCGGTCAGGCCCTTTGCCAGACACAGCAAGTCGGGTGCGACGCCGGCGCGATCGCAGGCGAACAGGGCTCCGGTGCGGCCGAAGCCGGTCATCACCTCGTCCGCTATCCACGGGAGGCCGGAGTCGTCGCACAGGGCCCGTACCTCGCCCAGGAAGGCGGGCGCCTGCATGCGCATGCCACCCGCACCCTGGACCAGCGGTTCGAGCACCACACCGGCGGCTCGCTCGCCCAACTCCGCGACCGCTTGCCGCAAGGCCTCTCCCGTCGGCGCGACGCGCCGCACCTCGAAGAGGAACGGCTCGAAGGCACGGAAGTAGGGTTCGGGATCTCCCACCGCCATCGCGCCGAAGGTGTCTCCGTGGTAGCCGCCCTCGAGGGCGACGAATACGCGCCGCGTTTTCTCGCCGCGCTGCAGCCAGGACTGGATGACCATCTTGAGGGCCACCTCGACCGCCGTGCTCCCGTCATCGGAGAAGAACACCCGCGAGAGCCCTGCGGGGGCGCGCTCGATGAGACGCTCACCGAGTTCGACGGCCGGTGCGTGGGTCGCACCCGCGAAGAGGACATGGTCGAGCTTGCCCACCTGTTCCGTCATGGCGGCGACGATGCGCGGATGGCTGTGGCCGTGGAGGCAGGCCCACCACGAAGAGATGGCGTCGATCAGCTCCCGGCCGTCATCGAGGACCAAGAGCGAGCCGCGGGCTGAGTCCACCGCCAGCGGGTCCGCCTCCCCGCCGTGCTGGGTGAAGGGGTGCCAGAGGTGCGCGCGGTCGCGCTCGATCAGGCGCCTGTGCTCGTCTTGCTGGGGAGTCATCAGTGCTCGAAGAGGGCCGAGAGGTCCTGGCCGTCCAGCCAGTCCTCGAGGGAGGAGGGGTCGAGTGTCTCGAAGCGCGGCACCTCAAAGACGGGAACTCCGATTCGCTCCTCGAGGGTTTGGCGGTTCGAGACGTGGGGTGCTCCGACGAGGAACAGGGCGGTGGGCCGCAGGCGTCGAGCGGTGAGGGCCTCGACGCTGAGCAGGGTGTGGTTGAGGGTGCCCAGGCCGGAGCGTGCCACCAGCACCAGGGCGGGGCGCTCTGCTTCCAGCCAGTCGGCCTGGGTCGTGTGGGCGTCGTAGGGGACCAGCAGGCCTCCAGCGAGTTCCACGATCAGTCGTCCGTCCGTAGAGGGCCCGCAGAGCTCTGCCAGACGCCGTGCCAGTCGGTCAGGCTCGACCACCCCCCCGGCGGCCGCCGCGGCCTCGTGGGGCGAGGCGGGCAGAGGGAATTGGCAGGTGGGCGTGGTGAAGGCGACTGAGGTGCCCGAGCACAGGCGTTCCACCTCGCTCGTGTCGTCGTCATCGCCGGTCTGGACCGGCTTCCAGTAGGTCGTTGGCTCGCGTCTCGCCGCGGCGCGCGACAACAGCGCGGCGACCACCGTTTTGCCGACCTCCGTGTCCGTGCCGACCACGAACAACGCCCGTGCGTGGGTCTCGATCGTGAGGGTTGGGGCGGTCGATGCGCGGCGAGTGAGCGTGCTCGTCAGCGTCTTCGTCAGGCTCTCTACTTCCTCGGTCGTGTTGAAGGAGTGCACGGCAACTCGCAGGCGTGCGCTGCCCGCGGGGACGGTCGGAGGTCGGACGGCCCGCAGGTCGAAGCCCGCCGCATGCAGCTCCTGCGCGGCGCTCAGGGCCGCGCTGCTCGCACCGAGGATTACGGGAACGATCGCCCCGGCCGGCCGGGGGCCGTCGACGGCCGTTGCGATGCGATTAGCCAGGGTTCGCAAGGTCTCCCGCTCACCTTCGGCCGCGCGCGCGAGGGGGACGGCGGCTGCCAGGGCGCCGGCGGTCGGCGGCGAGCAGCCGGTCGTGAAGATCAGGCTGCGGGCACCCCGCAGAAGGCGCTCGCGAAGGGCGGTGGAACCGACCACCAGGCCGCCGCTGACGCCCAGGGCCTTGCCACCGGTCACGACGCGCGCCGCGAGACGTGTGCCGTCGGCTCCCGTGCTGGCGGCGAGAGCCCAGGCGCCCGCTCCCTCGGGTCCCACGACGCCCACGGCGTGGGCTTCGTCCACCACCAGCCAGGCGTCGTGACGCGCGCACAGCTCGGCCAGTTCTGCCAGGGGCGCGGCGTCGCCGTCCATGCTGAAGAGGCCCTCGGTCACGATCCAGCGCCGCCGCGCGCCCGCTGCGCGCACGATGAGTTCCTCGGCGTGGGCGAGGTCCGCGTGGGCGAAGACGCGCACGGTCGCTCTTGATAGACGCATCCCGTCGATCAGGGAGGCGTGGTTGCGCTCATCCGAGCAGACGAAGTCCCCGGAGGCGAACAGAGCTGCTGTGACACCCAGGTTGGCCTGGTAGCCGGTGGGGAAGAGCAGCGCCGCCTCGGCCGACAGCCAGCGGGCGACGGCCTGTTCGACGGCCTCGTCGAGCGGTGAGCCGCCTCCCAAGAGGCGCGAGGCTCGCGCACCGACGCCGAACTCGCGCGCGGCCGCCCGCGCCCCTTCGATCAGGTCGGGATGGCGGGAGAGGCCCAGGGAGTCGTTGCTCGTGAAGTCCGCCAGCGATCGGTCCGCCACGGAGAGTTCGCGCAGCAAGCCCGAGCGAGCCAGTCGTTCGCCCTCCTCACGCCAATCCCGGTCCAGGTCGCTCTCCACGGGTTGCGGGTCCCTCCGTGGGCCTCAGGTCTCGACCCGGGCGAGGCCGAGTTTTTCCAGCAGGACCTGGTCGCTCCCCGGCTCTGCGTTGGGGGTGGTGAGCAGATCTTCGCCGCTGAAGAGGGAATTCGCGCCAGCCAGGAAGCACAGGGCCTGGGCCTCCTCGCTCATCTCCCGCCGCCCGGCACTCAGGCGAATCCAGGTGCGGGGCATCAGGATGCGCGCCGCCGCGACCGTGCGCACGAGTTCGGACCAATCGAGGGCGGGCGTGTCAGCGAGGGGTGTCCCCTCCACGCCGACGAGGGTGTTGATCGGGACGCTCTCGGGCGGCGGGTCGAGGGAGGCCAGCTCCGCCAGTAGTTCGGCGCGCCCGCCGCGGTCCTCTCCCATGCCGAGGATACCGCCGGTGCAGACATGGACGCCGGCCTCGCGCACCGCCGCGATCGTGCGCAGCCGGTCGTCGTATTCGCGCGTCGTGACAACCTGATCGTAGAAGCTGCGTCCCGTGTCGAGGTTGTGGTTGTAGAAATCGAGTCCGGCATCTCGCAGGCGCCGCGCCTGGTGCGGCTCGAGCATGCCGAGGGTCACACAGGTCTCCAGGCCCATCTCCTTCACGCCGCGGACCATCTCGAGCACGCGCTCGAACTCCGGTCCGTCAGCCACTTCGCGCCAGGCGGCGCCCATGCAGAACCGGTCGGCGCCGGTCTCCAGGGCCTCCCGGGCAGCCTTCAGGACGTCATCGACCTCCATCAAGGGCTCGCGCTCGACCGCTGTCTTCGCGTGAGCGCTCTGGGAGCAGTAGCCGCAGTCCTCCGGGCACCCGCCGGTCTTGATGGAGACGAGCTGCGAGCGCTGGATCGCTCCGGGGTCGTGATGGTCTCGGTGGACCGTCGCGGCCTCGAAGACCAGATCGAGAAGCGGCTGATCGAGGAGCCGGAGGGCATCCGCGGCCATCGCGGCGAGAGAGGGGTCAGTCGTCGTTGCGCGGGAGGGCATGGGGCGGGATTGTACCCGCCCGACCGGATGAGAGCTTTTCGATCCGGCGCCGGGGTTCGTACCCTTGCTGCCATGGGAAGCAATACGCCCCTGACCTACTGGGACTACATCCGGGTCGAGGAACTGGTGGGCCTCCAGGGCGGGGCTGAGCGGAATGAGGCCGACCTCGGCAACGAGGAGGTCATGTTCATCACCGTCCACCAGATCTTCGAACTGTGGTTCAAGCTGATCCTACGAGAGATGCGTACCGCTCGGGACCTGTTCGACAGCAAAGCGGTGGCCAACCAGAAACTCTCGGGCGCTGTGCGAAGCCTCGATCGAGTGATCACCGTCTTAGGCCGAGCGGTGGACCATTTTCTGGTCATGGAAACCCTGACGACCCGGGACTACCTGGCCTTCCGTGACAAGCTCACCTCAGCCAGCGGGTTCCAGAGCGCCCAGATGCGCGAGATCGAAATCGTCATGGGCCTGGACTCCAGTGAGCGGCTCGACGCGGGCCCGGTGGGGAACTGGATGGACATGTTGCGCAACCCCGACGGATCTCCATCGTGGTCCCTGCGTCGTGTGCTGGGCGCGCTCGACGAACGCCGCACGCTCAAGGAGGCCATCGATCGCTGGCTCATGCGGACGCCGATCGACGGAGTGGAGCACGACGATCCCCGCGCGGCAGTCAAGCTGGAGGAGTTCATCGAGACTTTCCTCTCCGCCCACAGTCGCGAGGTGGACGCCGTACTTGAGACCGCGCTTGCCCGCGAAGGGGGCGGCGCCGCCTCCGAGGCCCGCAAGCTGCGCAGCGAGCAGGAGAAAGCCTCTGTCCGCGCTTTCTTCAGGCCCGGGGAGGACGAAGGCGGGATGGAGCGCGCGCGGATCCGCACCGCGATGCTGTTCATCGAGACCTACCGCGAGCTGCCTCTCCTGGCCTGGCCGCGGGAGGTACTCGACAAGCTGGTGGAGTTTGAGCAGGTGTTCATCATCTTCCGCCAGCGTCACGCCCGAATGGTGGAGCGTGTCATCGGCCGCCGAATGGGGACCGGAGGCAGCTCGGGTGTCGACTACCTCGACGACGTGGCGCGCCACCGCGTCTTCCGCGACCTGTGGGCCATCCGCACCCTCCAGATCCGGCGTGAAGCGGCACCGGCCTTGACTAACCCCGCCTACTACGGCTTCGCCCACGAGGATTGATCCTTCCACCATGCACTGGATCGACTGGACGGTGGTGGCGGTCTACGTCCTATTCGCCTTGGCGGTTGGCTTGCGTTTCGCCCGGCGCGCGGGCGTTGACGTCGAGCAGTTCTTCCTCTCCGGGCGCTCCCTGCCCTGGTGGGTGGCGGGGACGTCGATGGTGGCGACAACCTTCGCTGCGGACACGCCGCTAGTCGTCACGGGTTGGGTGCGCGACTACGGCATCTGGAAGAACTGGCTGTGGTGGTGTTTCGCAGCGAACGGGATGCTGACGGTCTTCCTCTTCTCCCGCTGGTGGCGGCGAGGAGATGTGATGACCAAGGCCGAGATCGCGGAGCTGCGTTACGGCGGGAGGGGAGCGAGTGTCTTGCGCGCAGTGCTGGGGACGATGCACGCCTGCATCACCAACACGATCGTGCTCTGCTGGGTCTTGCTTGCCGCCGTGAAGATCCTGGACGTGCTGCTCGGCGTGGACAAGGTCACCGGGATCGTGGCCGCGAGCCTGATCGCCCTGGTCTATTCCTTGATGGCGGGTTTCTGGGGAGTGGTGATCACGGACATGGTGCAGTTCGCGATGTCGATCGTGGGGGCCGTCGTGCTCGCGGCTCTGGCCTGGGCGGCCATCGACGGGGGCGCGGGCCTCGACGCCGCGCGAGCCGACGGTTTCTTTGGACCGGACACCCTGCGCTTCTTGCCGCGACCGGGCGACGGGTCCCTCTTCGATGCCAGCTTCTGGACCGTGCCCGTTGCCGCCCTCGCCGTCTACATGGGCGTGGCCTGGTGGGCGGCCGAGGGCGTGGACGGCAGCAGCACGACGGTGCAGCGAGTGAGCGCGTCGCGCAATCCTCGCGAGGGCATGCTCGCCACCCTCTGGTACAACGTCGCCCATTACGCCTTGCGCCCCTGGCCCTGGATCCTGGTGGCGGTTGCCTCGCTGGTGGTCATTCCTGATGTGGAGGTGCTCTCCGACCATCCTGGGCGCGTCGTCGAGTTGACTCCCGAGCAGGTGGTGGTCGCCGCGAGCGACGGGACGGGCCGTCACGAGTTCGCGATCGCGGGCGCGGGGTTCGAGGCCGACTGGACGCCGCGGGCCGCGGTCCGAGCAGGAGAGATGATCGAGGCGGGGGAAGTCATCGCGCGCACAGACGGAGAGCGCGCCTATGTCGTGATGATGACTCGATTCCTGCCCGTGGGCCTGCTGGGGCTGGTGGTGGCTTCGCTCCTGGCGGCCTTCATGTCGACCATCGACACCCACGTGAACCTGGCGTCTTCGTTCTTCGTGAACGACATCTACCGTCGCTTCCTCGCGTCGGGTAGGGGGGCAGCTCACTACGTTCTCGTGGCGCGTCTCGCCAGTGTGGCCGTGCTCGCCATGGGAGGGTTGCTCGCCTATCACTCGAGCTCGATCAGCGGCCTGTTCCTGTTCTTCCTGGCCTTCCTGGGCGGTGTAGGTCCCGTCTACGTGGCCCGTTGGCTGTGGTGGCGCGTGCGGGCCTCGACGGAGATCACCGCCATGCTGGCCTCGGCCGCGGCGACCTTGATCCTGACCTTCGCAGGGATCCCCTGGCCCGATTCGCCGCTCTCTCCCGCGGGGGAGCTGGCGCCCGAGGGCCGCCTGTGTCTCGTGGTTGCCTTTTCGATGATCTGTGCGGCCTGTTCGATGTTCGTGACCAGCGCCCCTGACCCGCGCACGCTGGTGGGTTTTTATCGCAAGGTGCGCCCCCTGGGAGCCTGGGGGCCGGTGCGTGCCCTCGCGCCCGAGGTCCAGCCCGATAAGCAGATGGGCGCGGCCCTGGCGGGCGCCGCCGGCGGCTTGGCCGCGACCTACGGCGTGCTCTTCGGCGTCGGCTGCTTCTTCCTGGGCGACGGCTTGCAGGTGCTGGCGGGCCTGGTCGTCGCGGTCGTCGGGGGGGCAGTGGTCGTTCGAGCCCTGGCGGACCTACGCGAGGCCGACTAGTCCGCGTTCCCCGCAGGGCATCACCCCGCTCCGACCTCAGTCCAAGTGGGCGCGGTCGGAGTCGCCCATCTCGACGGTGCGGGCGGGGAAGTAGTCGTTCCAGCAACGCTCGACCGAGCGCGCGGTGTCTGGGTCGCTGAAGAGCTCCTCGGGATAGCCGGGCTTCATGCGGGCGTCGATCACCAGCGGGGGCTCGAAGCTGGGATGGGATCCCACCAGCTCCAGCTTGGCCGCGCTCACGTCGGCGGCCGGATCGAAGCGGGTGAAGGTGGTCCAGAGGAAGTTGAAGGTGCTGCGAGTGGCGCGCTCGGCCGAGTCGCTCAAGACCAGCAGGGGCCAGTCGGCAAACGCCGGGTCGCGGGCGATCAGGCCACCCACGTCAGGATCCTCGCCGTACGCGGGCGCCTCGAGAACCAGGCAGCCGGGGCAGAAGACCCGCACATCGCGCACGGCGGAGCTGGGCGAGCCGCTGAACTCGCGCGGAAGTTGCCTGCGAGGCTCTCCGATGCCGAGCAATACCCCCTTGCTGCCCTCGTTGAGCCGCGGACCGGCGTAGTCGAGGGTGTCCATCGAGAGGTTCGAGAAGAGGAAGAGGTCCGTGCGGAAATCCGCTCGCTCGAGCACGTGAGCCAACACGGCGCGGAAGTCACGCAGGTCTACGGGACGGTCGACGAGCAGCAGGAACTTGGTCAGGGAGAGCTGCCCTTCGCCCAGGATGCGAAAGGCGGACACCATCGCCTCGCGCCGATAACGCTCCTGCACTAAGGCGACCGAGAGCGGGTGGTAACCCGTCTCCCCGTAACTCCACAGGGCGCGCACAGAGGGCATCACGAGCGGGAAGAGCGGCGAAAGCAGGTCCTGGAGGTAGTCCCCGATGAAGAAGTCCTCCTGACGCGGCTTGCCCACGATGGTCGCGGGGAAGATCGCGTCCCGGCGGCGCAAGACCGAGCGGCAGCGAAACCAGGGGAAGTCGTGGACTTCGGAGTAGTACCCGTAGTGGTCGCCGAACGGGCCCTCGGGGCGGCGCTCACCGCAGGGGATCTCACCGACCAGGGCCAGCTCCGCCTCGCGGGCGAACGGCAAGGGGTTCGCGTGGTGGCGCGTCATCTTGAGGGGGCGGGCGAGCAGCAGGCTGGCGAGGGCCAGCTCGGGGACGTTCTCGGGCAGGGGCGCGATGGCCGAGAGCACCAGGGCCGGCGGCCCGCCGAGCATCACCACCGCCGGCAGCGCGCTGCCGCGCTCCTCCGCGGCGGCCAGGTGAAAGCCGGCCCCGCGATGGATCTGGATGTGCATGCCCGCCGCGTCCTCGCCGGTGATCTGCATGCGGTACATGCCGAGATTTCCGCCCCCCGTCTGGGGGTGCTCGGTGTAGACGAGCGGCAGGGTGATGAAGCGCCCGCCGTCGCGCGGCCAGGACTTCAATGCCGGCAAGCGATCGAGACGCGGTGGGCTCTCGACGACCTCCGTGACCGGTCCTCCCGATCCGGCGCGCGTTCCGACTCGCAGCAAAGAGCCGAAGAGGCCGCGCTTGCTCCAGAGCTTGCTCGCGCTCGGCGGCATGAGGTCCTCGGGTAATTGGGCCAGCTCCTCGATCAATTCGCGCGGGCGCGAGCCGAAGGCCAGCTCCACGCGGCGAGGCGAGCCAAAGAGGTTCGTCACGACCGGCAGGGCGCTGGAGCGGACGTGCCGGAACAGCAACGCGGGCCCGTCGGCGGCGATCACCCGGCGGTGGATCTCTGCTACCTCCAGCGAAGCATCGACCTCCGCCTCGACTTCCACCAGCTCTCCCTCACGGCGGAGGAGGTCCAGGAACTCGCGCAGATTGATGGGCGGTGCGGGCAAGAGTGCGTGTGAGGAGGGGCTGCCGAGGATGGCGAAATGCTTTCCAGGAGAGCGCGGGAGCGACCCGATAAGGGGGTGTATTCTAGGTATCCGAGTCCCGCAGGATCCAGGCGCCGAGGAGATCGGCGAGGGATCCGGAACTTCCTGTTTCAGGGGCGGTTATTTCATCGGGGAACCGGCCTACGTTCCCGAGGAACTTTCGAGACTCAGGCAGATGAGGCATCCGATGGAAGAGCGAGTGATGACAGAGCAGAGAATCTCCGGGCGTGGGGTGCTGCGGCTGACCTTCCTGGCCGGGGGAGCACTGCTGATGGGCGCCGCACCTTCCGCCGTGGGAGCGGGGGCTGACGACCTGATCTCCACGACCGGCGAGGTGGTCTGGAATGCTCGAGCCGCCGAACACCTGTTCAACCGCGCCGCCTTCGGCATCACCTCGGAGGAGATCGAAGATGTCCTGCAACACTCTCTCGCGGAAGTCGTCGACGAACTCCTGAGCACGCGCCCCGCCACGGGCGAGCCCTGGTTCGCTGAACGGGCAGGTGACGGGCAGTACCGGCAGATGGAGAACCTCCCCGAGGAAGAGCGTCGCCGCTTCCGCGCCCAACTGCGCGCCGCCGACCGCCAGCAGATGGTCGACTACGCCAGCTTCTGGGTGGATCAGATGGTCAACTACGAGGACCCGCTGCGCGATCGCATCACCTTGTTCTGGCACGGGTTCTTCACGACCAGCTCGCGGGATGTGCGGCGCTCCTACGAGGTCATCCAGCAGCACCAGTTCCTGCGCTCCAATGCCCTCGAGAGCTATGCGGACATGTTGCACGGGATCGTGCGCGATCCGGCGATGCTCTACTACCTCGACAACAACTCGAACCGCCGCGGGAAGCCCAACGAAAACCTCGCGCGGGAGTTGATGGAACTGTTCAGCCTCGGCGAAGGGAATTACACCGAGAAAGACGTGCAGGAAGTCGCCCGTGCTCTCACCGGTTACTCGGCCAACCGTGAGGGCGGGTTCGAGTTCAAGCGCCGCCAGCACGACCCGGGAATCAAGCGCATCCTGGGAGAGCGCGGCCGCTTCGACGGCGACGACGTCGTTCGCGTGCTGCTCGAGCAGGAGGCTTGCGCCGAGTGGGTCGCCGGTCGCTTGATCCACTTTCTGGAGGGAGTTGAACCGGAAGCGGGCCGCCTGCGCGAATACGCGGGATTGCTCCGCAACGAGGACTACCAGCTGCGCCCTTTCCTGCGCCAACTGTTCCTCGATCCGGCTTTCTACCGCGATGAAGTGGTCGGCACGCGCGTCTTGGGCCCCGTCGACTACGTGATAGGAATGACCCGCCGCCTCGATTTACACCCGCCTGCGCGCTACCTGCTGCTGGCCGCCGGCGACCTCGGCGAGCGCCTCTTCGAACCGCCCAACGTGAAGGGTTGGGAAGGCGGCGAGACCTGGATCACCACCTCGAGCCTGCTTCAGCGGGGCAATGTGGCGGGCCTGATACTGGGGGTCATCGACCTCGATGCTGCTTTCGAGGGCTATCCCGGACTCGAGGAGCGGCGCCGGCAGCTGCGGCGCCGGCTCGCGTTCGACGGCGAGCCCGAGATGGAATCGGACATGGACGACATGGACATGGACGACATGGACATGGATATGGATATGGACACCCAGGACTTGCCCTCCATGGATGGGGCCATGAACCCGGAGGAAGGGCAGGGCGCGTCCAGGGGAGGGGCTTCCATCCCCAGGCAATTGCGCGCCCTGCGCAGCGCCGTGGGCTCGGGATACCGCCCGCGCCTCAACTTGACCTGGCGCATCGGCGCCGCGGGGGCGCTAGACGACGCGCAGATCCTCGACCACCTGCTGTCCTCCTTGCTCGCCATCGAGGCGCCGGCTGACACGCGTGCGATGCTGCTGGCACACCTGACCTCGGAGCGCGAGGCGCTGCGCATTCGTGATGGCGAACTGCTCGACGCCGCCGCCGCTTGCGAGGGCATCTTGCGGCGACTCGCGCACCTGATCCTGAGTCTCCCCGAAGCCCAACTGGGGTGAACGATATGAGCGACACACGGAGCACTCGAGTGAATCCTGACCGGCGCCAGTTCGTTGCCGGCGGCCTCTCTTTGCTGGGCGGCGCGAGCCTGCTCACAGGGAGGGCGTCCGCGGGATCGTTGGCGGGCCTGGGAGCGCTGCAGGACGGGACCCAGCGCTCGCTGGTGCTCATCCAGCTTTCCGGAGGAAATGACGGGCTCTCGACGGTCGTCCCCTACGGAGACGACGCCTATGGCGCTGCCCGGAGGCGGACTCTGGTCCCCAGTGCGGGTCTTCACAAGCTCGACAAGTACCGCGGGCTGCACCCCAACCTGGGGAAGCTGGCCCGGCTCTACAAGGAGGGGGGGCTCGCGATCGTCGAGGGCGTGGGCTATCCCGGTCCGGTGCGCTCGCACTTCAAGTCCCTGGACGTGTGGCACACCGCCAGCCTGCGCGGCCGCGCCGCGGGAGAAGGTTGGGTGGGCAAGGTGTGCGCTACGGCCTGGGGAGAGAGCGTGCTGCCCGAACTGGTCGTGCATCTGGGCGGCAAGGTCCCCTACTCGCTGCACTCGCTAGAACACCCGGCCGTGGCCTTCGAGATCCCCGAGAGCTACCGCTGGCTGGGAGAGGGGCACGAGGCGGAGACCTTCCGCAAGGGAGATGGTGGTGGCGAGAAGAGAGGCGTTCTGGACCGTCTGCGGGGAGTGTTGCGGGACGCCCAGGAGTCCTCGAGTCGCATCCGATCCGCTGCCAAGGCCTACGAGTCCGACGTGGACTACCCCGACACCTCTTTCGGCCGTGGATTACGGGTGATCGCCGGTCTGGTCGAGGCGCGGCTGGGGACGCGCATCTTCTCGATCGAACTGGGTGGATTCGACACGCACAACAACCAGAAGGCCAGCCATGACGGGCTGATGACGACGGTGGACGACGCCCTCAATGCCTTCCTGCGTGACCTCGCCGGCCGCGAGGCGGGCGCCCAGACCCTGGTGATGGTGTTCTCAGAGTTCGGTCGTCGCGTTGAGGAGAACGGCTCGGGGGGGACGGACCACGGGAAGGCCGCGCCGATGTTCCTCGCCGGCGCCCCCGTCGCTGGCGGGCTGTATGGGGCGCACCCCTCCCTGACCGAACTCGACGGCGGCGACCTGGGCTTCACGACCGATTTCCGGTCGGTGTACGCCACGGCCATCGAGGACTGGCTCGGCATTTCGCACGCCGAGGCCCTCGGGTCGACCTTTGATCGGATTCCCTTCCTGCGATCCTGAGCTGGGCTCGCAACGGTGGCGGGTGATGGCTGCCCGCGAGTCGGGGAGCGTGCGGCGGTGAGGCTCAGGCCGCGCCGAGCAGCGAGTGCAGGCGGGCGATGGCGGCCCGGTCGTTCTCCAGCTCCAGGACCGGGTAGGCCTCGGAGAATCCGGCCCAGCGGAAATCGGCCCAGCGCTCATCCAGGCGCAGGTGCTCGTCGTCTGCCATGGCCCGAAAGCCATAGGCCCACTCGATGATCTCCTCGTCCCCGACAATCCAGCGTGCCGGCATGCGCAGGTCGATCACATCCAGGTGGCGTGCGATGCCGACATCGTCCATGACTTCGCGCTGGATGGCGGCCTCCAGCTGCTCGCCGAACCCGACCGGGCCGTGGGCCGGACCCCAAAAACTCTCCATGCCCTGGGCGCCGCGCAGCAACAGGTAGTCCGGCCGCGCCTCGCGCATGCGGTAGACGAAGACCTTGACGCGGTGGGAGAGCTCGTTCATGGGTGAGGGGGACGCTTAGCGAGCCGGCGAGCGGGTCCCTGCCGAACGCGCGCACTGGTCGGAGGGGTCTAACTGGGCCTCCTATCGGCAGAACCGCGCGGCGGGCAGGAGGCCTGATTGGGACTTCTCTCCCCCGTGCGGACCGGCGCAGGTAGCCTGGGCCGTGCCATGACCGCAGGAGTGGGGCACGGCGCCGGTCTCAAGGAGGCCCTCGGGCGCCTGGACGAGTTGGTGAACTGGGAGCGAGCGGACCGCGCGGGTGGGATGGAGCACTCTCTGGCACCGATCCGGGACATCCTCGCTCGTCTTGGCGAGCCCTCCAGGCGCTGGCGGTCGGTGCATGTCGCGGGAACCAAGGGCAAGGGCTCGGTCTGTGCGCTGGTGGCGGAAGGGCTCTGCCGGGCCGGATTGCGGACCGGTGTGTACGCCTCGCCGCACGTCGAGCGGGTGACCGAACGCGTGCGCGTGAACGGCGCCGAGGTCTCGGAGGAAGAGCTGACGGCGGTCCTAGGGGAGGTCTGGGGCGCTCGCCAGGCCGCCCTCGAAGTGGCCGGTGCGGGGGCGGCGGCCACCTGGTTCGACCTCGTGACCGCGGCGGCCTTCCTCGTGCTGTGTCGGGCGCGGGTGGCGTGGGGTGTGATCGAGTGCGGCATCGGCGGGCGGCTGGACTCGACCAACGTGCTCACGAGCGACGTCGCGGTGCTCACCAACCTCGACCTCGAACACACCTCGACCCTCGGGACGACCCTGGCCGCCATCGCAGCCGAGAAGGGCGCCATCCTCGCGCCAGGGCGCGTGCTGGTGACGGCGGCCGAGCAGCCCGAGGCCCTGGCTGTCCTGGAGGGCATCGTCCGCGAGCGCCGAGGCCGTCTGGTGCGGGTCAACGCGCAAGGGAGCTTCGCCCAGCGCAACCGCGCGGTCGCGGCGACGGTGCTCGACGAGTTGGGCGCCGGGGGAGACCGCACCGCCGCCGGCGAGCCGCTGAGCGGCGCCCTGCTCGATGACGACGCCTGCCGGGCGGCCCGCTTGCCCGCCCGCGCCGAGCGGTTCCTCCTGGAGGGGCGAGCCGTCGTGCTCGATGCGGCCCACGTGGCCTCCAGCGTGGAGGGCCTGCTGGACGAGCTGGAGGGAGATGAGGCGCTCGGAGGGCGGCCGCAAGTGGTGCTCGCCCTGGGGCGTGACAAGGACTCCGGGGCGGTCCTAAAGGCTCTCCGCGGGCGTGTCGATAGGTGCTTTGTGACCAGCACGAGCTGTGGACCGCTCCTCGCGGCCTGTGAGCTCACCGCTGCCGCCGCAGCGGCCGGGCTCGACGCCGAGGCCTGTGACCTCCCGCGTCAGGCATTGGACAGGGCTCGAGCGGCGATCGGCGACCAGGGCTGGATCCTCGTGATCGGTTCCTTCTACCTCGCCGGCGAGCTGCGCGTCCTCCTGTCAGGCCAGTGCTCGCAACCAGACCCGCCCTCCCCATGTTGACCATCGTCTCGGACCTCTTGCTCACAGATTGCTTTCTCATCAAGGGCAATGTTGAGAACAAGTACACCCGTCTCAGCCATGTCCTCGACGAGAGTCGGCGGTACTTTCTCAAGATCCGTGACGCCACGCTGATCGACCTCAAGACCTGCGAGCGCGTCGAGACTCCCCTGTTGCACGTCAACCTGGACGAGATCCTTCTGGCGCACGAGTTCCTCGATGAAGGCGGCGACCAGCACGCGCGCCTCCTGGCCAGCGAGACGGAGCTGCACCGTGTTCGGGCCTTCTATACGGGGAAGCTCAACCTCGAGATTGCCGGCATGCTGAAGCCGGGATCCTACGAAGCGGACGATCGGCTCTCGCGCCGCTTCTTCATCCTGCGCTCCCCCAAGGTGCGCGGATTCGACGATCACGGTGACGACGACCTCAAGGTCCTTACAGACCTGTCCTACGTGATCGTGAACAAGCTGCGGCTGTCGTACGTCTACGACTTCAACTAGCCCCAGCCCTCTCACCGCTGGCGAGTGGCGCGCGCTATGATGGCGGTCGTGAACGGCGGAGAGGGGAGGGACTGGACCGCCGACGCCGCGCGGGCGCCGACGGGGAGACGAGGGAGTCCGCACTGGATCCTCCTCTGCTGTTCGATCCTCTCGATCATCGCCATGGTGGCGCTCGCCACCCTGACCGAGCCGGACGAGCGCGGTTACGGGACCCACGAACAGCTGGGGATGCTGCCCTGCCGGGCCATGGACTGGTTCGGCGTGCCCTGCCCTGGGTGCGGCGTGACGACCTCGGTGGCCCTGGCCATCCAGGGCCGACCGCTCGCATCCCTCGCCAACCAGCCCTTCGGCTTCCTCGCGGCCCTCGCCCTGCCCGCCTTCTTCCTATGGGCCCTCCTCGCCCATCTGCGCGGCCGGGATCTCTACAGGGACCTCTCATCAAGGCGCGCGCGGCCTGTGATCGGCGCGGGCGTGGCAGCCCTGCTCGCCGCCTGGGTCTACAAGATCTGGCTCGTCCTGTCCGGCTGAGTCACTCGTCGGGATCGCCCTCGACGACCTCGTCGTCGAGCACCACGTCGGGGATCGCCTCGAGCAAGAGTTCGAGGTAGCTCGCGTAGCGCGTCGGCGCGACCTCTCCCGATTCGAGCGCGTCGAGTACAGCGCAATTGGGCTCGTGATCGTGTGTGCAGTTGGGAAAGCGGCAGCGATCCTCGTGACGCGCGAACTCGGGGAAGAGGCCCTTCAGTTCGCTGTGGTGTACGCGGTGGATGCGAAAGACGCGGATCCCCGGCGTGTCGATGACCTGGGCTCCGAAATCGAGGTGCATCAGTCGTGAGAAGGTGGTCGTGTGCTTCCCCGCGTCCCAGTACTTGCTGACCTTGCGGACCTTGAGGTTCAGGCCGGGCTGCAAGGCGTTCAGCAAGGTGGACTTGCCGACGCCGGAGGCTCCGTACATCACTGAGACCTTCCCCTTCAGGTTCTCGCGGAGAGCGTCGACACCGCTCCCGTCGGTCGCGCAGGTCTCGAGCACATCGACGGGGACCTGCTCGTAGGTCGAGCGAATCCTCGCCCGCTCGTCGGGGTCGGCGAGATCGGTCTTGTTCAGGATCAGCGTCGTGGGGATCCCCTGCCACTCACATGCCGCGAGGATTCGATCGGTGCGGACGCTCGAGAAGCGTGGCTTTGCGAGGGAAGCGATCACGAACAGCCGATCGACATTGGCCACCAGGATCTGCTCCCGGGGGTCGTGGGAAGAGGCCGTGCGACCGAGGTAGTTCTCGCGCTCAAACACCTCGAGAAGGCTGACGGGGTCGCCCTCCATGTCGAGCTGCACCCAGTCGCCGACGGCCACGGGGTTCTTCGTCTGTGCGTCGAGCTTGTCGAACAGTGCTCCGCGGGGAGCCGCCAGGAAGACGCCGTCTCCCGTCTCGACGTGGCAGACCTTGGCATCCACTCGAACGACGCGACCCTTCACCAAGCGACTCATGCGCGTGCGATGCTATAACAGCGGCGGATGAGCGCCACGATCCGTTCACGCTCGAATGCGCTGCTGCGGCGCGTGGGCGCAGTTCAGGCGGGGAAAGACGCCGGCGTGCTCGTGCTCGAAGGGGAGCGTCTGATCGAGGACGCCCTGCGAGCGGGCCTCGCACTGGAGGTCGTGCTCGTCGCAGAACCCCTGGTCGAGCACGCCGCCCGCTGGAGCGAGCGCGCGCCGGTTCGTCCAGTCGAAGCTGGCCTGCTCGAGCGAGTGAGCCGCCTCGAGACACCCCCGGGCATGATCGCCCTCTGCCCGTGCCCGGATCCACCTGCACTTGAGGCGCTCGAGGCCGGACCGCGGGCTCTGGTGCTCGTAGTTGCCGGGGTCTCGGATCCCGGCAACCTGGGCGCCATGGCGCGTTCGGCAGAGGCCGCTGGCGCGGACGCGCTGATCGTGACCCAGTGCAGTGCGAGCCCCTGGGGATCGAAGGCGTTGCGGGGTTCGATGGGGAGCCTGCTGCGGCTTCCCTGCCTCCACGGCGCCGCCGCGGCGGAAGTCGCGACACTCCTCTCCGCTCGGGGCTTTCGCCAGGTGCGCGCCGCCACACGCGGAGGAGTGGACCTTCAGGCGATGGACTGGAACGGCCCCGTGGCGCTCTGGATCGGCTCGGAGACCGGCGCCCTCCCCGAGGGCACCCGAGCGTTCGAGGGCGTGACCATCGCCACGGCTACGGGCGTCGAGTCCCTCAACGTGACCGTGGCTGCGTCGCTGCTGCTCTTCGCGACCGGTCGCGTCGCCGCAGGGAAGGCGGGCGACGATGGGTGAGGAGACGCTCTTCGGGTCGCTCGAGGGGCCCGACCGACGCCCGCTCGAGGCGGCGCCGGCGGACGCGCCCCTCGCGGACCGCATGCGGCCGCAGACCCTCGAGGAGTTCGCGGGCCAGGAGGCCATCGTCGGTGAGGGAAAGGTCCTGGGCCACGCCCTCACGGGTGATCTGATCCAGAGCCTGATCCTGTGGGGACCGCCCGGCAGCGGCAAGACCACCCTCGCGCGCCTGATCGCGGAGGCGAGCGGGATGCGCTTCGTCCCTTTCTCGGCGGTGCTCTCGGGCGTCAAGGAGATCCGCAGGGTGATGGCCGAGGCCGAGAGGGAGCGCCGTGCGTGCGAGCGCCGAACCCTGCTCTTCGTGGACGAGATCCACCGCTTCAACAAGGCCCAACAGGACGCCTTTCTGCCCTATGTCGAGCGCGGCGACATCCTTCTGATCGGCGCCACGACCGAGAACCCCTCCTTCGAGGTCAACGGCGCGCTCCTCTCCCGCGTGCGCGTGCTGGCCCTCGAACCGCTCGCAGTCGCCGAGGTGGTCACCCTCTTGCAGCGCGCGCTCGCAGACGACGCTCGCGGCCTCGGGGGCGTGTGGACGGCCACAGACGACATCCTCTCCGCCATCGCCCACGCCACCGACGGAGACGCGCGCCGCGCCCTGACAGCCCTGGAGACGGCGGCGGCCCTACGCCCCGGAGGCGGTGAGATCGACCGCGCCCTGGCCGAAGAGGCCCTGCAGCGCAAGGTCCTGCACCACGACAAGAACGGCGAGGAGCACTACAACCTGATCTCGGCCTTGCACAAGAGCGTTCGCAACTCCGACGAGAACGCGACGCTCTATTGGATCGCGCGCCTGATGGAAGCGGGAGAGGACGGCAACTACCTGGGCCGTCGCCTGATCCGTATGGCGAGCGAGGACATCGGTCTCGCGGACCCCTTCGCCCTGCGCATCGCTCTCGACGCCGCGGAGTCGTTCCACCGCCTCGGTTACCCCGAGGGAAAGCTCGCCCTGGCCCAGGCGGCCGTTTACCTCGCACGCGCGTGCAAGTCGAACGGTGTCTACGTGGCCCTGGCTCGTGCGGAGCAGGACGTGCGGGAGACGGCCGCGGAGCCGGTGCCCAAGCATCTGCGCAACGCCGTCACGACCCTGATGCGCGAGGCGGGCTACGGCGAGGGCTACCGCTACACCCACGACGATCCGGAGGCGGCGAGAGAGATGACCTGCCTGCCGCCCTCCCTGGAGGGACGGCGCTACTTTGCGCCAGAGGGCGGGGGGCGTACGGAGGGCCGCTGAGTTCGCGGGCGGGAGCACGCAAGATCAGCGTGCGGTGGCCTCGATGAGCTTCTCTGCCAGCGCGCTCTCACGCCGGCTCTGGTCGGTGTTCTGGATGGCGAGCTCGAGGGCGCGGCGCGAGCCGACCAGCACGACGAGCTTGCGGGCGCGGGTGATCGCTGTGTAGAGCAGGTTGCGCTGCAACATCATGAAGTGCTGCGTCACCAGGGGCAGCACGACGCCATCGAACTCGCCGCCTTGCGAGCGGTGAACGGTGATCGCAAAGGCGGGCCGCAGATCCGAGAGTTCGCCGGCTGCGTAGACGACCTCGCGGTCGGGGTAGGCGACGACCACTTCCAGTCCGTTGGTCGAGTCGATGCGCGTGATGCGTCCCATGTCGCCGTTGAAGACGTTCTTCTCGTAGTCGTTGCGCGTGTGGATGACGCGATCGCCAGTGCGCCACAGCCGCGATCCGCGCTGCACTTCCCGGCCACCTGTCCCCAAGGCCTCGCGCAGCCGCTCGTTAAGCGCGTCGACCCCGCATGGTCCGCGGTACATCGGTGCGATCACCTGCACGTCCGTCTCCCACGCCAGGCCGAAGGTCTGTGGGATGCGCTCGGTGACCACCTCGACCACGCGCTCAGCGCAGGCCTCGGGTTGCTCGGCGGCGAAGAAGTAGAAGTCCGAGTCGGTGTCGCCGCGTTCGGGGAAGGAGGGTGTCTCGCCGCGCAGCACGCAGTGGGCGTTCTCCACGATCCGGCTGCCCTCCACCTGGCGAAAGATGCGCGTCAGGCGGTGCACCGCGACGCGCTCGGAAGTGAGCAGATCGCTCAGGACATTGCCTGGTCCGACCGAGGGGAGCTGGTCGGGGTCGCCGACGAGGATCAGGCGCGTGGGGGGCTGGACGGCCTTCAGGAGGTGGTGCGCGAGCACGACATCGAGCATCGAGATCTCGTCGACGATGATCAGGTCCGCCTCGAGCGGGTTCTCGGCGTCGTGCTCGAAGCCGCCGCCTGGCTCGAAGCCCAGAGCGCGGTGGATTGTGCTCGCCTCGCGTCCGGTCGCCTCGGCCAGGCGCTTGGCGGCGCGGCCGGTGGGCGAAGCCAGCAGCACCTCGGCGCTCGCGCGCTCGGCGAGCTGCACGATGAGCCGGATGATGGTCGTCTTGCCGACTCCCGGTCCGCCAGTCAGGAGAGCGACGGGTGCGGCCAGGAGTCCCAGGATGGCGCTGCGTTGATCGGCGTGGAGGTCCAGACCCGCGGCGCTCTCGGCCTGCGCGAGGTCTCCCTCGGCGGCCAGAGGGCGCGCGGGGCCGGCGGCGAGCAACTGGGCGATGTTGCGGGCCAGGGTGCTCTCGCAGTGGGCGAGATGGGGGAGGTAGATGTGCTCGTCTCCGTCGGCGGTGGCCCGCGCCACCACCTCGCCGCTCTCGCCCATGGCCGCGAGCGTCTCCTCGACCACCGTTTGCTGCGCGCCCTCTTCCAGCAACTTGAGCGCGCTCTCCAGCAAGCGCTCGCGCGGCAGGAGGGTGTGGCCGTCGTTGTGGCCGGCGCGCAGGACGTGCAGCAATCCGGCGCGCGCTCGGCGCGGGTCCGCGGCCTCGATGCCGAGTTCGCGTGCCACCCGGTCCGCCGTGGCGAAGCCGAAACCCGCGATCTCATCGGCCAAGGAGAAGGGATCGGCCCGGACCCGCGCCTCGCAGTCGGCTCCGAGGGTCGTGACCACCGTCGCCGCTTGCCAGGGGCCCAGGCCGAGCCCGCGCAGGAAGGCGTGGGCCTTGTGGGCTCCTAGCTCGACGCGCACCCTCTCGACGAGGTCCGCAGCGACCTTGGGGCGCAGTCCGCGGACATCGTCGAGGGAGGAGGGGTCTTCACGGATGCTCTCCAGGGCGTCGGCCCCCAGGTGGTCGACGATGCGCCGGGCCAGGGTCTCGCCGATGCCCTTGAAGGCCGTGGAGGCGAGGTAGCGGACGAGCCCGCCCGCGTCGGTGGGCGGCAGGGGTTCCAGGCTCGCGAAGGCGAACTGCCGTCCGTGGGCCGCGTGGGTCTGCCAACTCCCGGTCAGCCGGACGCGCTGGCCCTCGTGGGGCGTGGGGGCTCGTCCGACGGCCGTCACACGCTCCGCGCGGAACATGCCGGGATCGCCGGGGTCGTCGTAACCTCTTTCCGGAGAGATTCTTAGGACTGTGTACAGCGTCTCCGAAGAGACGAACGTGATGCGCTCCACGCTCCCCACGAGGGTGGCGGTGGCTTCCGGCTCCCCTGTGGGCCCCGGGCCCTGTCGCGTGCTTTCCTGTTCACCCTCCACCCAGGGAGCATCGCACCGCCCCGGCGCGTTTTCCAGCCGGGCCTTTGCACCGCCGGGCGAGGGCGATATCCTCTTGCCCCCTTTCGCGAGTAATGAGCCCGCGATTCCCCTCGACGGTTAGCGGCGCTTCGCCGCAGCCGGTCCAGCATAGCCCTTCGGAGAGCATGATCCGGGTCCAGGTACGTTCGAACGAATCCCTTGAGTCCGCGCTGCGGCGTTTCAAGCGTCAGTGCAACTACAGCGGGATCTTCCGCCTCGCCAAGTCCAATTCCTGGCACGAGAAGCGCTCCGACAAGCGGCGCCGCGAGCGCCGCGAGCGGCTGCGCACGATCCTCAAGGCCGCGCGTCGCAACGACCCCAACTTTCGCGGCGGCATTCGGCGCCGCCGGGCCCGCTAGGGGTTCGCCGGGGGAGGCTCCGCCATGGGCCTGTTTCCCTCTGATCGCGACCTGACGCGCCCGGCCGAGCGCGTCGAGCTACGTATTGATGCCAGCGCCGTGGGTGCGCGCATCGAGGGTTTCGAGGAGCGCCTCGACATGTTCCTCGCGCGCCGCCTGTCCTGGCGCTCGCGCTCGTCGGTGCAGCGGTTGATCAAGGAGGGCTGGGTCAGCGTCGACGCCAGCACCCCCGAGTCCCCCGACGGATCGGGATCTTTCCTTCGCGAGATTCGCCCGGGCCGCAGGCTTCGTCACGCCTCGCGCGTCGAGGTCCGGATCCCCCCCCCAGAGCGATTGCCCGCCGCCGAGAACACCGACGCCGCCCTCGATGTGCTCTGGGACGACGCCGTGTCGTTGGCTGTGGACAAGCCCGCCGGTCTGCCGGTGCACCCCAGCGGCCGGCACGTGAGCGACACCCTGATCCAGCGCGTGCACGCCCATCGTCGGGAGGAGATCGAAAAAACCGGTGTCGCGCCCCGCCTCTGCCATCGCCTCGACCGAGAAACGAGCGGGATCGTGCTCGTCGCGACAGACCTGCAAGCGCATCGCCAGATCTTGCGCCAGTTCGAGCGCCGCGAGGTGGAGAAGGAGTACCTTGCGATCGTCCACGGTGAGCTCGCCGAGGAGCGAGGATCGATCGACTATCCCCTCGGCCCGGCCCGCGCCAGCCACGTGGCGCTCAAGATCGCCGTCACGGCCGACGGCCTGCCCTGCAGGACTTCCTGGCGAGTGGAGCGACGGGGGCGCGACTGCACACTGCTCCGCTGTCAGCTGCACACCGGCCGTCAGCACCAGATTCGCGTCCATCTGGCGGCCATCGGACATCCCCTGGTGGGCGACAAGCTCTACGCCCACGATGAGGCGATCTTCCAGCGCGGCGTCGAGGGCTGTCTGAGCGATGAGGACCGCCGTCTGTTGATCCTTGAGCGGCACGCGCTCCACCACCACCGCCTCGTCTTCCGCTCCCCCGCGACCTCCGCCGGGCGCGTCGAGATCGAGAGCCCGCTTCCCGCAGACCTGGCGGCCTTCCTCGCCTCCCGCGGCGAGTAGCCGTCTGCACCCCTAGCCCCGCAGCTGGCGGCGGTTGAGGACGAGTTCGATGGCGACCAGCCCCGCTGTGAAGGCGGTCGCGTGGAGCGCGCTCGTGACGAGCGCGCGCGCCAGGAACGAGACCCCCACCAGGATCATCGCCAGGGTCAGGAGTAGGCCCATCCAGTCGTGGTCCACCTCGAGCTCCTCGGTCGCAGTGGAGAGCGGTGGAGCAAGGACGACGCGCGGGTAGAGAACGCGCAACACGAGTAGGGACACGACCGCGCCCGCCGGGGCGAAGCGCAAGGCCAGCTCGCCCTCCCCCAGGGCGACGGCCACGGCAGCGAGGACCGCGTACAGGGGGATCAGGAAGCGGACGGCGAGCGCCTTCAGAGCGCCGCTGCGCACCGCGGCCGGACTGACCGGCGCGCAGTCGACAAGCCAGCGCGCGCGAGGGCTGGCGCTGACCGGGAGCTGCGCCAGGAGCACGGGCAGGTAGGCGGCCGGCGTGAAGAGCAGCAGGACCAGCAAGCCCTCGCGCTCATCGCCGCTGCCCGCGCGCGCACCGACGAGCAGGAAGGCCAGGGGAATGCCGATCATCGGGTAGGTGCGCAGGACGAAGTCCCGTTCGAGGGGCAGGGCGGCGAAGACGAGTTCGAAGACGCCGCGCTCGCGCCGGTCGACCCACAAGCGCGCCGCGACCAGGCGCAGGGGCTTGAGCAGGCGCGCTGCCAGGGTCGCCGTGGGCCGGCCGCGAGGCGCGCGAGCCGGAGGGACGGCGCACAACAACACGCCCGCTCCCAGGGTGAGCGCGACCACCAGCATCGTCGGCGGTAAGCCCGCGGCTGCGGGCGGCGCGCCGACGGTGGCCGCGAACCAGGCCGGGGGCGCCGCGTCGAGCCAGGGCGGCCAGGTGGTCTCGCCCCGGGCGAGGGTCCGCAGCCAGGGCCCCACGCGCAGAGCGGCCAGGCCACCGGCGACGGCCAGGGCGACGAGCAGGGACTGCAAGCCGATCAGGAGACCCTCGGCGCGCTCACCGAGGGCGGACTGGGTGGTCAGCAAGGCGCTCGCCAGGAACAGAGCCTGGGCGAAGATCGCCAGCACCAGACTCGCGCGCGCGGCGGCGTCCAGAGAGGGAGGCGCGAGCAGCGCCGCGGGCAGGGCGCTCCCGAGGGTCAGGGCGGCGACCATCGAGAGCGCCGCGAGCGCGTGAGCGACGCGGCGTTCGAGTTCGGTGGCCGGCAAGGAGCGCGACCACTCGGCGGCCGGGTCGTCCCGCAGCAGGCCGCCGAACTCACCCAGCAGACTCAGGCAGGCCAGGCCCGCTGCGAGCGTCAGGGCAAACAGGGCGTAGGCGAAGGGTTCGAGACCGTCGCGCACGATCAGGCAGGCGACCGCCGTCAGGGTGCCATGGGTACACAGCGCCGGGATGGGCAGCCACTCGCGGCCCAGGTGCGCGGCGAGGCGCGCGCGGAGGATGGCGAGGACGCGGAGGACCATGAACGCCGCGGATCCCGTTTCCACCCGTGGCGCGGCCATGGTACAGCCCGCCCCCATGCAGCTGTTCATCCCGGGGCCCGCGGGCCGGCTCGAGGCTCGCCTGTGGGAGCCGGCGGCGGGCGAGACCCCACGCGCCGCCTGCGTCTTCTGCCATCCCCATCCCCTGCACGGCGGGACGATGCACTCCACCGTCTGCTTTCGCGTCGCTCGCGCCCTGCAGGAGGCCGGCCTCGCGGTCCTGCGCTTCAATTTTCGTGGGGCGGGTCGCAGCGCGGGCGAGCACGACGGAGAGGGGGGAGAGGAGCGCGACCTGGAGGCCGCCCTGGACTGGATGGCCGAACGCTACCCGGACCTCGCGCTGTGGGCCGGCGGCACCTCCTTTGGCGCCCGTTGCGCCGTTTCGCTCGCCGCACACACCCCTCGCGCCGCGCGCATCGTCCTGGTGGCCCTGCCCGTTTCCGTCTTTGATTGCTCCGCCATCGACCGCGTGCGTACCCCCGGACTGGTCTGCCAGGGGAGCCTGGACGAATTCGGCAACCTCGCGGAGTTGGAAGCGCGCCACCCCGACCTCTACTGTGGGCTCGAACTTGCGGAAGTGGAGGGCGCCGGACACTTCTTCGAGGGCCGCATCGAGGCCTTGCAGGATCTCGTGCGAGAGACTGCCCGACGCTGGCTGGTGAGAGCATGAAGAGCGAAGAACAGATCGAAAAGTCGACCTTTCCCGAGCACGAGGTGCCGGCCATCCGCGTGGTGATGATGCCGCGCGACACCAACGCCCTGGGGACCATCTTCGGGGGCGTGATCCTCTCCCAGATCGACCTCGCGGCGGCTACCGAAGCCCACAAGTACTGGCCGCGCAAGATCGTCACCGTGGCCATGGACAAGGTCGACTTCAAGCAGCCTGTGTGGGTCGGCGACCTGGTGTCGCTGTTCACGAAGACCTTGCGCCTGGGGCGCTCCTCGGTACAGGTCAAGGTGAGCGTCTGGTCCCAGCGCCACTTCGGCGGCGGCGAGGCCATCCCCGTCACCGAGGCCCTGGTGACGATGGTTGCCGTGGATGACGATGGGAAGCCCGTGGAGATCCCTCGGCGCGACGCCTGACGCGTCGCTCGGGAGGTATTCCTCAGGGCATGCGGTAGATCTCGATCGTCCGACCTCGGCGTAGGCCGCGCAGCGCGAAGGCGAAGGCCTCGTAGCCGAGGGGCCCTCCGCGGCGATGTCGTGGGAGGTCCCGAGCGCTTCGGAAGGGGTAGGTCTCGATGCGCTCGACCCGTTCACCACCTGCCGCCAGCACGGCCGCCCGGGTTCCATCCGCGAAGCCCGAGTGGCTGTTGGGCAGGGCCACGACTGCATAGCGCGGTGACAGCTCGGCGAGCAGGGCGGCCATCGAGGCCTCGCCGAGGTCCGTGTGCTCGGCGTCGGCCGGCGGGATCAGGGCCCTCAGGAGGTACGCCGGCCCGGGACTTGGTGTCGCGGGGTGTTCGTCGAGGTAGCGCTGCATCGGGGAGCGCGCGTACTCGGGAATGGTCGCCCAGCTCTGAGGGTCGCGGGGCAGTGGAAGGCGCAGGACCGCGCTGATGGCGACCGTTTCCGTCCCGAGGGAGACGTGCTCTTCCAGCCAGCGCGCGGCGACCTGGGCCGAGTTTGGCCTTGTAGTGAGCCACAACCAGCGACTGGAGGCGGCGAAGGGCAGGGCCAGGGCTGCGCAGACGACCAGCGCCGTGACACGCCGTCGACCTGAGGCCGAGGAGCACCGACCTGCCGCCCTGCGCGCGATCTCCATCACGCCCACGGCTCCCAATAGCGCCAAGATCGGCATCAGCGGCATGGCGAAGCGATGGAGGGTGCGGTAGTAGGCGCCCAAAACGAGGAGGTAGGGCAGAGCGAAGGCGCAGAGCAGTACGGCGTCGGAGGTGAGCCAGGGCTCCTTGCGTGTGCGCCGTCGCCAGGCGGCTGAGAAGGCGTACAGCAAACCCGCCACCGCCAGGGCGGTCAGCACTGGATCGAAAGCCCAGAGGCTGCGCGCGATGGAGGCGAAGCCGCTCCCGTCGAAGGTCCTGGCGATCAGTTCATGGCGAGTGGCCAGGATGCCGACGGTGGCTACGAAGGGATAGAACAGGTGGTACGAGAGGTAGGCCGCGAGAAGGGGTAGGGCGCAAGCCGCCCGCGCCAGTCCGGCGCGCCGACGCGCGGCGAGGAAGCTCGCGAGGGCTACGGCGGGAAGCACCGCGGCTCCGCTGTGGAGCACGCCCATGGCGAGCGCGGTGCATGTGGAGCAGGCCGCGATGGCGCTCGGCGTTGGCCGGCGAGCCAGCCACATGGCGGACACGACCGCCCACAACGAGAAGGCTGTCAGGACTCCGTGGGGCCGCGCCTGGCGCGAGTAGATGAGGTGCAGGAGGCAGGCCGCCATCAGGCACGCGGCGAGCAGGGCCCAGGCGGGGGGCAGGAAGCGCCGCGCGAGAACGAAGACGCCGGGGATGGCCAGGGTCGAGAGCAAGGCGAGCCAGCGGCGTGCGAGCAGGTGGGGGTGGGCCGCAGCGCGGGCGTGGGCCGCCCACTCCGCATCGGCCGGGGCTTGCCGGACCACCTTGCCGGGCAAGGCGACTAGGCTCAGGGCTGGCAGGTGGGGATAGAGGGGGCTGATCGCGTTCTCACCCGAGCGCGGAGCGCCGCGCTCGAGTCCCATCGCCTGGGCGACGATCACCGCGTCGGAGTCACTCTGGAAGGGCAAGCCGCCCCCGAGCGCCCACAGCCGCCCCGCCAGGGCGCCCGCGGTCACCAGGGCCAGTACAAGGAGGATTCCAGGGCGGCTGTCCAGCTCGCCAGAGTCCGGGCTCGCCAGCACATCGGGAAGGAGCACGGTCCCATTGAAGAGCCCGGCAGGCTCTCCCGCTAGTCACTCCTTCGGTGCGCGCGGAGCGATGTGAGCGAGCAGGGCGTCGGCTTCGGCCTGGGGGTCCGCGCTGTGGGCCACGCGCGTGAAGACCTGCTCCAGGCTCCCGTCTGTTCCGGCCCTTTCCCGCAATTCGTCGAGGGTGCCCACCCCCACCAGCCGTCCCTCGCTCAGGATCGCCATGCGGTCGCAGACGCGCTCGACTACATCGAGCAGGTGCGAGGTGTAAAGCACCGCGCCACCCCGCTGCGCCCAGCCGCGCAGGAGGGCCTTGAGCATGGCCGAGGTCGGGGGGTCGAGGCCCGTCAAGGGCTCGTCGAGCACGAGCAGCGGCGGACGGGGCAAGAGGGCGCAGGCCAGGGCGACCTTCTGGCGCATGCCGCGCGAGAAGCGGCCGACCGGCTCGTCGGCGCGCTCGCTGAGGTCGAGAGAGGTGAGCAGATCGCTTGAGCCTTCACACATGTGCTCCTCGCCCAGGCCGTGCAAGCGCCCCACGAGCTGGAGGTGCTGGCGCGCGGAGAGGTTGACGTACAGCGGCGCCCCGTCGGGGACGAAACCCAGGTGCCGGCGGACCTCGAGGGGCTCGCTGCTCGCGTCATGACCAGCGACCTCGACCCTCCCCTCACTGGGAGCGATGAGCCCGCACAACAGGCGCAGGGCGGTGGTCTTGCCGGCGCCATTGGGCCCGAGCAGGCCCAGGACTTCTCCCGGATACAGATCGAGGTCCAGGTCCGCGAGCGCGACCCGCTCGCCGAAGCGCTTGCTGGCACCGCGAAACTTCGCCAGGGGTCGGTCCACGGGCGCCTGGAGCGATGCGGTCAGGCGCTCTGGGGCTCCACGATCGTGACGTCGGCTCCGGTCCGGTCGCCGATCTGCTCCACGATCTCCTTCAGCTGCCCGGCCGGGATGCCCTGGGCCTTGCCCTTGCCCCGGTCGCGGGGGTTGGGGCTGGAGATCAGGACCTCTCTGGGCCCCACTTCCTGGAGGCGGCGCAGCCAGCCCTCGACCTCGGAGTCCGTCGAGTTGTCGACCTCTCCGCGCACGAAACAGGCCTGGATGGAGACCCGGTCCAGGCTCTCCAGGTGCGCCGCGAGCTTGCGGAAGCGCGTGCTCTTGTGGCCCGTGAGCCGGGCGAAGGTGCGGGCCGTGCCGGCCTCGAAGCGCAGCATGGGGCGGTCGTAGGAGCCCAGGGCGAGCCGCACCTCGACGCGCTCGAGATCGGGATCGTCGGAGATGAGGCACAGCTTGGCGCGCGGGAACCACTTGTTCCTGAGCTCGCGGAGATTCTCCGTAATCTCTTTAAAGGCAGGGTGTAACGTCGGATCAACCTCCGAGCCGACAACCAGGATGCTCTTGAGCTTGTCGCCTCCCTTGGAGAGCCTCATCAGTTCCCGGGCGGCCATGGTGACCACCACGGAGGCCCGCGGAAGCCGATTCTCGCGGCTGATGGCCAGGGTGGAGCCAGGCTGGCCGAGGTCGATACGCACGCACGCCCCCCAGGGCGCGATGGTCTCGGGGCCGCTCAGGAGAAGGGAGGAGCTCAGGGCGGGCACGGTCATGGGTCGTTCAGATTCGGGGTCAGGTTCGGGGTCAGGGTTGCCTGGAGGTACTGTTTTGCGTCAGTGTAGTCAGCCCTAAGTCCTAGAGTACCATAGTCATAGGTGCGATTGGAAGGGTTTGGAGACCGCTCCTGAAGAGGATCGTCCGAAGGGCTCAAACGGGCCCCCGGCTCCCCCGCGGGCGGCGAGCGCCGCAACCCCACTCCGAGCAGGGAGAGGGCCAGCCAGGAGCGGAACGGGTGGTCGATGAGTACGCGCGCGAATCCCAGGACGGCCGCCTCGTCGTGTCCCGCCGGACACCGGCTGAGGGAGATCGAGAGGAGTGCGACGACCAGGGCGCAGCCCCCGGCCAGGGCGGCCGGTCGGCTGACCCGCCGCCGCGCCGGAGGTTGGAGGGGTGTCGCGCTCGCCGGTCCCGCCCGTGCCTCCAGCCGGCCAGGTGCTTCCCGCGCTCGCTCCTCCCCTCCCGTGCGTTCGCGACGGCTCACCTGACGAGGGACCGGGCGGCGTCCTGGGCGGTTGCGCCGTGGCCGACGAGAACGGCCCACGAGAGCCATGCCCGGGGATCGGTGTGGCTTGCAGTGTTCCTGCGGCGCACCTAGACTCTCTGCCAAATTCCAGCCACTCAGGCCTCCTGAGAGGGCAGGATTAGCGCCCGAAACACCCTGTTCTCCTTACCCGCCGAGCAGTGGCACGCGGGACTGCCCATACACTCACGATGGTCGCCGCCTCCCTGGCACGACGGCGGTCTCCAAACCCTGCGAACTACGCTCCAGAGCCCCGCCGGAGGGCCCCCGAGGCCCTCGGACCACCGCCCCCTTTCATGTACTTCGACTACTTCAATGCCCTGGTCTTCGCAGCCGTGGGCTTCGTGTTCGTCTTCGCGAACATGGTCATCGGCTCGGTCATCCGACCCAAGCGCAAGGGAGAGCAGGGCCTCGAAGTCTACGAGTGCGGCGAGGAGACCCTCGGCGAGGCCTGGGTGAAGTTCGACATCCGCTACTACACGGTCGCCCTGGTGTATGTGATCTTCGCGGTGGAGATCGCTTTCCTCTTCCCTTGGGCCATCGTCCTCAAGGAGTCCTTCGCCGGAACGGGCGCGGCGGAAGGGTTGGGGATCGGCGCCTTCGCCTTGGTGGAGGGCGTGCTGTTCATCGTCGTGCTCTTCCTCGGCCTCGCCTACGTATGGGCCAAGGGCGACCTCGACTGGGTGCTGGCCTACCAGGGCGGAGACTACGCGGGCCGAACGGACAGGAGCCGCAGTGTGCCGAGCCTCGAGGAGATTCGTGCAGCAGCTGAGGGCAAGGGTGACGAGGCGGGCGAAGGGTCCGACGATGACGGAGAGGAAGCCTTGGCCTGAGGGCCGTCGAGGACGGAGCTACATATGGGATTGATCGAACATCAGTTTGAGGAGAACCTCCTCACGACCAAGGTGGACTGGCTGCTCAACTGGGCGCGCCTGTCGAGCATCTGGCCGATGACCTTCGGCCTCGCCTGTTGCGCGATCGAGATGATGGCGGTTGGTGCCGCGCATCACGACATCGACCGCTTCGGCGCGGGCGCCTTCCGGGCCTCGCCGCGCCAGGCCGACCTGATGATCGTGGCCGGCACGGTTAACTTCAAGATGGGCGAGCGGGTGAAGCGCCTCTATAACCAGATGGCGTCTCCGAAGTACGTGATCGCCATGGGCGCCTGCGCGACCGGCGGAGGGCCCTACTACAAGTTCGGCTACACGGTCGTGAAGGGCGTGGACCGGATCGTTCCCGTGGACGTCTACATCGCGGGCTGCCCCCCCCGCCCTGAGGCCTTGCTCGAGGGCTTGATGAAGTTGCAGGCGAAGATTCGCAACACCTCCGTCATCCGCAAGCCCGTACTCACGGCCTAGACCATGCGGTTTGTCCTCGACTTCGAGCAGATTCACGGGCGATTGAAGGCCATCGGGGCGCCCGGCCTGCTGGCCGCCGACCTGCCGCGAGAGGCCGACCCCGAGGACAAGAAGGACAAGGGCCGCGCTGGCGACGCTTTCATGCTGGTGGAGTCGGGCGAGATCGTCGGGTTCCTCGCAGCCTGCCGCGATGACGCCGAGCTCGCCTTCGATATCCTCGTGGACCTCACGGCGACCGACCCCGACACGGCGGACGAGCACTTCTGGGTCGGCTATCAACTGCTGTCGACGACGCTTGGACACCGCCTCGCGATCAAGTCGATCGTGCCCAAGGAGGACGCACAGGTGCCCACGGCGACGGCGGTCTACCGCGCCGCCCGGTGGCACGAGCGCGAGTGCGCCGAGATGTTTGGGATCACCTTTGTCGGTCACCCCGACCCGCGCAACATCCTGCTGCCCGACGATTGGGTCGGTCACCCCCTGCGCAAGGACTACGAGTTCCCCAAGGAGTACCACGGCATCTCCTGCGAGTAGCCCTGCGAGAAGATGACCGAATCCCAAGGGAAAACCACCGATCCGCCGGCCGCGGGCGCAATGATCCCGGACGCCGCGCGCACGCTTCCCAGCGGCGAGCGCGAGTTCATGATGGACGTGCGGACGACGGACCTCGAGATCAACATGGGGCCGCAGCACCCCGCAACCCACGGGGTGATGCGGATCCTGATTCGCACCGACGGCGAGCTCATCACCGGCGCCCAGCCGCACCTGGGGTACCTGCACCGCTGCGCCGAGAAGATTGGCGAGAACGTCGAGTGGCTGCAGTATCTGCCGTACACCGACCGCTACGACTACCTGGCGGCGATGAACAACAACCTCGGGTACAGCATGGCCGTCGAGGCGCTGCTGCCCGAGGAGATCCCGCGCCGCGCGCAGATGATCCGGACCATCTGCGCCGAACTGAACCGGATCGGCTCGCACCTGGTCGCGTTCGGCACCTACGGCCTCGACCTGGGCGCCATCACGCCCTTCCTCTACGCGTTTCGCGAGCGCGAGTGGATGATGGCGCTGTTCGAGAAGATATGCGGCGCACGCCTGACCTACAGCTACATCCGCATCGGCGGCGTCTTCAACGACTCGCCCCCGGGGTGGCTGCAGGAGGTCGAGCACTTCTGTGACGTCTTCGAGGAGAAGCACAAGGAGTACGTTGACCTCTTGATGATGAACCACATCTTCGTCAAGCGGACCGGGCATATCGGCGTGATCCCAGCCGAGATGGCGCTCGATTTCGGCATCACGGGCCCGATGCTGCGCGCCTCGGGCGTCGACTTCGACCTGCGTCGGGACAGGCCGTACATGCTCTATGGCGAGCTCTTCGGCGCCGGCGCCTTCGATGTCGTCATGGGGTCGGGGGAGAAGGGCACGCTGGGCGATTGCTGGGATCGCTTCTACGTGCGGGTGATGGAGATGGTCGAGTCGATCAAGATCGTTCGCTGGTGCCTGGGGAGCATCGAAGCCGGGCCGGTCATCGCCGATGTGCCGAAGGTCCTGAAGGTCCCTACGGGCGAGGCCTACGTCGGCATCGAGAACCCGCGCGGGGAGCTGGGGCACTACGTCCTGTCAGACGGAGGGAAAATAGCCCGCCGAGTGCGCGTGCGCGGCCCGTCGTTCTGCAACCTCGCCGTGCTGGAGGCGATCATGCCGGGCACTCTGCTCGCGGACGCCGTCGCGATCATCGGATCCACGGACGTCGTCATCGGAGAAACGGATCGCTGAGGGAATGGAGCACGGCAACCTCGTACACGAGCTGCTCAGCGGCGTGGCCCCTGAAGCGGTCCCGGGCTGGGCGACGACCCTGGTGACCGCCGTGATCGGCGTCTCGCTGTTGATCGGCGTGGTCTCAGTCCTGGCGATGTTCTCGGTCTGGCTCGAGCGCAAGGTCTCGGGCCACATCCAGTGCCGCTACGGACCGATGTACGTGGGGGGCTGGCACGGCTGGGCGCAATCCATCGCCGACGGCGTGAAGCTGTTGATGAAGGAGGACATGATCCCCCTGGGCGCGGACCGCGTGCTGTTCGTGCTCGCGCCGGCGCTGGTGCTCGGCAGCATCTTCGGCGCCATGGCCGCCATGCCCCTGGCGCCGGGCTTCTTCTTCGCCGACATCAACCTCGGTGTGTTCTTCATCCTCGGCATGTCGGCCCTGACGACCATCGGTGTGATCATGTCTGGCTGGGCGTCCAACTCGAAGTGGTCGCTCTACGGTGCCATGCGCGAGGCGGCGCAGGTCGTCGCCTATGAGATCCCCCTGGGCATCTCGCTGCTCGCGCCGCTGATGGTCGCTGGTACCTTCAACCTGCTCGAGGCCAGCGAGGCGCAGAGCGGGTGGTTCGGGATGAAGTGGTTCGTCTTCCAGAACCCGTTCCTGATCCCGGCCGCGGTGCTGTTCTTCATCGCCGCTCTGGCGGAGACCAAGCGCGCGCCCTTCGATCTGCCCGAGGCCGAGTCCGAGCTCGTCGCCGGGTTTATGACGGAGTACTCAGGCATCCGCTGGTCCTTCTTCTTCATGGAGGAGTACGCGGCGATGTTTTTGATGTCACTCGTGGGCGCGGTCTTCTTCTTCGGCGGATTCGAGAGCCCCTTCACGAGCCTCGCCCAGTGGGCGTTCGTCGCGGAGAGCGACGCGGAGGGCGTGGTGACCCGCGCGGCCGGCCTCTTCGACCTGCCGCTGCTCTACCACACGACGGCGGGCACCGTGCTGGCTGCCAAGGCGCTGTTCGGCGTGTTCCTGATGATGTGGGTGCGCTGGACCTTGCCCCGCGTGCGCATCGATCAGGTCATGACGATGGGATACAAGTACCTGACACCGCTGGCCTTGGTGGTCGTGCTCGGTGCGGGCGTCTGGGAGTTGATCCTCAGCTGATCGGAGCGGTACAGACCATGCGAGCATCGACCACATTTCAAGAGTACCTGGCCAACATCTGGGACGGGTTGCGGACGACGGTTGTCGGTATGCGGATCACGGGGCGTTACCTGCTCCAGAAGCCCATCACGGTCCAGTATCCCGACGAGCGCCTGCCGATTCCCGACCGCTATCGCGGCATCCACTACCTCGAGCAGGAGAAGTGCATCAACTGCCTCGCCTGCGCGCGGGCGTGTCCGATCGACTGCATCGGGATGGACGCCATCCGTCATGGCAAGGAGCTGGAGTGGGTCTCGTTCACCCTCGACTACCAGAAGTGCATGTTCTGCGAGCTGTGCGTGTACCCCTGCCCCAAGGATTGCATCCATATGGGCACGGAGTTCGCGTACGTCAGCTATGACCGCAGTGAGTTCGTGCACGACCTGCTCTCCTACAAGGGCATGGCTCCCGATGCGAAAGTGCGCATGAGGGAGGCGAAGGAGAAGAAGGCCCAGAAGGCGGCTCAGAAGGAGGCCGCCGCACAGGCCGCCGCACAGTCAGAGGCGGGCGCTGCGCAAGACGCCGCTGGCGAAGGGGATGGCGATGCCGGTTGAACGAGCGTTCTACGTTGTCCTCTGCCTGGCCATGCTCGCGGGCATGGGCTGGGGCCTGAGCACGGGCGGCGTGCACGGCCTGGTCTTCGGCGGTTGCGCGGCCATGACCCTGGGAGGCGGGCTGGTCTGCATCTGGGAGCGCTCGGTCGTGCGCAGCGCGTTCGCTCTCCTGGCCACCTTCGGCGGCGTCGCCGGCCTGTTTCTGCTCCTGGGCGCCGACTTCCTGGCCATGGCCCAGATCCTGATCTACGTGGGCGGAATCCTGGCCCTGATCCTGTTCGGTGTGATGTTGAGCCCGCCCGACATGAACGAGCGCAAGCTCTCGCGCATCGGTCTGGGGTTGTTGGGCGTGGGCGGCGCCTTCGCCTGGGTGGGAGCCAAGGTGGCGGCCACGGTCAGTTGGGGGAGCTCCGCCTTGCCGCCGCCGGCCGCTACCCAATCCCATGCGCGGGAGATCGGCGTGGCCTTCCTCGCGGCCGATCAATATGTCGTGGCCTTCGAACTCGCCGCGGTTGTCCTGACCGTGGCGCTCGTCGCGGCGGTCTACATCGCGCGCCGCAAGATAGCTGACTTCGAGGACCCCGCCGAATCGAGAGGGAACGCCTGATGGGTATCGGGGCCTACGTCGCCGTTTCCGCCGGACTCTTCGCTCTCGGCGTGGTCTGCATCATCGCGCGCCGCAACATCCTCTACGTGTTGATGGGGATCGAGATGATCCTCAATGCGGCGAACATCAACTTCGTGGCCTTCAATCGCTTCGGCGGAGACGGCCTTGACGGGCGTATGTTCGCGATCTTCACGATCATCCTCGCCGCCGCGGAAGCTGCGGTGGCCCTCGCCATCGTGCTGAACGTGTTCCACCTCTTCGACTCGATCAGGCCGAGCGATGCCGATCTGCTGAGGGAGTAGGAAGAGACCTCGAGATGGATTTCCTTCACTTCGACCCCGAGACGGACTTCAAGCTGCTGCTCGCGGTGCCGCTGATCCCGCTCATCGGGTACGTGGTCCAGGTCTTCTTCGGCCGCTTCCTGCCGCGTAAGGGGGACTGGCTGGTGACCGGTGGCCTGGGCGCCACCATGGTGATCGCGGTCTTCATGCTGGCCAAGGTCCTCTACACGACCTCCAGCGGGCACGGCGGCGAGGGATTCTTCCACCACTCCTCGGAAGCGGGGATGAGCTGGGCCTGGCTCTACCAGACGGGCAAGGCGGCAAGTTCGGACCTGAACCTGGAGGTGGGCATCCTCTACGACGGCCTGGGCGCGGCCATGCTGGCGGTCGTGGCCGTCGTGAGCTTCTTCGTGCACCTCTACTCGATCGGGTACATGAAGGGGGATCGGCGCTACCACCTCTTCTTTGCCAACATCAGCCTCTTCTCGGTCGCGATGCTGGGGCTGGTGCTGGCCGACAGCCTGCTCGTGCTGTTCGTCTTCTGGGAGATCATGGGCCTGATGAGCTACTTGCTGATCGGCCACTTCGCCCACGATCCGAGCACGCCCTTCTTCCAGCGCTGGGCGACCTGGGCCTCCAAGAAGGCCTTCCTGACCACGCGCGTCGGGGACTGCTGCTTGCTGATCGGGATAATGATGTTCTGGCAGCACTACCACACCTTCGAGTTCGTCGACCTGTGGCGCCTCACGAACGAGGACGTCGCCCGCCACGGCGGCGAGTGGCCGGCCTGGATGACGATCGCAGGCCTGTTCATCTTCGGCGGCACGGTCGGCAAGAGCGCTCAGTTCCCGCTCCACATCTGGTTGCCCGACGCCATGGCCGGACCCACGCCGGTCTCGGCCATGATCCACGCCGCGACCATGGTCGCGGCCGGCGTCTTCCTGCTCGGGCGCACCTTCCCGATCCTCTCGCCGGACGTGCTGGCGGTCGTGACGGCGACCGGGGCCTTCACGGCGCTCTTCGCGGCCACGATCGGCGTGACGGCCTTTGACCTCAAGGCGGTCCTGGCCTGGTCCACCATCAGCCAGCTGGGGTTCATGGTGGCCGCCATCGGGACGGGCGGCATCGGTCTGGTCGCGGGGCTGTTCCACATGGTCACGCACGCCTTCTTCAAGTCGTGCCTGTTCCTCTCGGCGGGCTCGGTCATCCACGGCTGCCATCACGAGCAGGACATGCGGAAGATGGGCGGTTTGCGAAAATGCATGCCGTTGACCTTCGCGGCGATGGGCATCTCGACCCTGGCGATCGCCGGAATCCCGCTCTTCAGCGGCTTCTACTCGAAGGACAAGATCATCCAGGCGGCTTTCGCCAAGACGAGCCTCGAGTTCTCCGGCGCCCAGGTTTTCGCGGCGTTCGCCCTGCCCATCGCGGCGGCGCTGACCGCCTTCTACATGTTCCGCATGATGTTCATGACCTTCGGCGGGACCTACCGCGGTGTGATCGCGGAGGGCCACGGTCACGATGAGCACGACGACCACGAGCTCGTGCACGCCGCCGACGGCGGAATCGCTCCGGGACACCCCGGCCCCATGCCGGTGGAGTCACCCTGGCCGATGACGGTCTCCTTGCTCTGTCTCGCGACCCTCGGGTTCCTGGGCGGCAAGTTCTGGCTCGCTGATCTGGATGTCCTGGCTCACCACGATCCCTGGTTCGTGCGCCTCGTCTCGCCCGAAACGCTCTATCCGGGCGTGGAGTTGATGAACGGCTACGGCCCCGCGATCACCCACGGAATGATCGAGCACGCAGAGCACGCAGCCCACAACCTGGCGCTGATCGTCTCGCTCCTGGTCGCCGGCCTGGGCATTTTTGGCGCCTGGTTTTTCTACGGAGCCCGCAAGGCAAGCCCCGAGCGCGTCGCCAAGGCCCTCGGCGAGGTCTACCGCGCCGTGGCTCGCAAGTACTACGTGGACGAACTGGTCAACGGGACCGTCATCCGCCTGACGCATCTCTGCGCGACCGTCATGCGCTGGTTCGACGAGCACATCATCGACGGAATCGTGCTCGGCGTAGGCCGACTGAATCGCGCCCTGGGCTTCCTGCAGGCCTGGTTCGATCGAACCGTCGTCGACGGCCTCGTCAACGGTGCGGGGGCGCTCACCCAGCTCTTCGGCTCGTTCGCGCGCCTGTTGCAGACTGGCCGCATCCAGCAGTACGTCACCTTCGCGGTCGGCGGCGGGCTTATCGCCGCGGCCTGGCTGATCCTCGCCTGATCCTCGCCTGAACCTCTCGGTCCCCCAATCCTCCAGAGCCCGATGGAATCCACCCTCCTCACCTGGATCACCTTCATCCCGTTGATCGGCATGGCCGTGATCATGTGCCTGCCGAAGCGGGCGCTGGGCGCGGTGAAGGTTGTCAGCCTCGTGGCGACCTTCATTCCGTTCATCCTCGCCACCGTGGCGTACATCGGGTTCGACAAGACCACCGAACAGATGCAGTTCGTGGCGAAGATCCCGTGGATCAGCGGCATGGCCGTGAACTACCACGTCGGAGTAGACGGCCTCAGCTTGCCGCTGGTCTGGCTGACGACGCTGCTCTTGTTCATCGGCGTCCCCGCGAGCTTTGGGATCGAGAAGGCGGGCCGCGCCTACTACGCCCTGCTGCTCTTGCTTGAGGTCGGCATCGTCGGCGTCTTCGTCTCCCTCGACTACTTCCTGTTCTATGTCTACTGGGAGATCATGCTGCTCCCGATGTACTTCCTGATCGGGATCTGGGGAGGTCCGAGGAGAGAGTACGCGGCGATCAAGTTCTTCCTCTACACCCTCGCCGGCTCGGTCTTGATGCTGGTCGCCGTGGTGGCGCTGCGGCTCTCGAGCGGGACCTTCTCGATCCTGGAGATGGTCGACTTGGCCCAGGCGGGGAACCTGACCGGCGCGAATCTGCCCTTCGGCGGCGTGCTGCTGGGGATGAAGTTCACCACCTGGGTGTTCTGGTTCCTGTTCGTGGCCTTCGCCATCAAGGTGCCGGTCTTCCCGTTCCACACCTGGCTGCCCGACGCCCACGTGCAGGCCCCGACGCCGATCTCGGTCATTCTGGCGGGCATCTTGCTGAAGCTCGGGGGCTACGGGATGTTGCGGGCCTGCTTCCCGATCGTTCCGGATGCCTTCCGAACCTTCGCCTACGCCCTCGGCGTGCTGGGGGTGATCAGCATCATCTACGGAGCCTTCGTGGCCCTGGGCCAGACCGACTTCAAGCGCATGGTGGCCTACAGTTCGGTCAGCCACATGGGCTACGTCCTGCTGGGCTTCGCGGCCTTGACCGAGTGGGGCATGAGCGGCGCCGCGCTGCAGATGTTCAACCACGGGACGTCCTCGGCGGCGCTCTTCCTCGTCGTGGGCGTGATCTACGACCGCGCTCACCACCGCGACCTGAACGGATTCGGAGGGCTGTCCCAACCGATGCCCGTCTACTGGGGCCTGACGACCGTCGCGTTCTTCGCGGCCCTGGGCCTGCCGGGCATGGCGGGGTTCGTGTCGGAGGCCCTGACCCTGGTGGGGGCTTACGATTCGGCGGATCCGCGCTTCCGGATCCTCGTGCTGATCAGCGTGCTCGGCATCGTGATCACGGCGGGCTTCCTGTTGTGGGCCATGCAGCGCGTCTTCCTCGGGACCCTCAACGAGAAGTACAAGGACCTGCCCGACATCAACTTCCGCGAGATCCTCTGCCTGGCGCCGCTGCTGTTCTTGTGCGTGGCCCTGGGCATCTTCCCCCACTTCCTCCTCGACTGGATGGAGCCCAGCGTGAGACACCTCGTGGGACTCCTGGAAGGGGCCGCGGGCTGATGGGAGCCTGGAATCGTGGGTGACGCTTACCTTGAAGGCCTGAAGGCCATCGCGCCCGAACTCGTCCTGACGGGAGCCGCGCTCGCGGCCCTCGTGCTCGATCTTGTCACCAAGGGCCGCAACTCGCGCTACGTCGCCTACCTGACCCTCGTCGGCCTGGCGCTCACCTCGCTCCTGCTAATCGGGCAGTGGGGCGAGCCGTCGCGGACCGTGCTGGGCATGGTCACCATCGACCAGTTCGGGAACTTCTTCAAGCTCTTCACCTGTGCGGCCCTCGCGGCCGTGGTGGTGTTCGTGCTGAACGACCGACGGGAACGGCGGCACGGCATCGGGGAGTACTACTTCCTGCTGCTCGGCGCCGCCGTCGGGGTCTTCTTCATGGTCAGTACCAACAACCTGCTGTTGCTGATGCTGGGCCTCGAGCTGCTGAGTCTCGCGAGCTACTCCCTGGCGGGCTTCCACAAGGGCGAGCGCAAGTCGGCCGAGGCGGCGATGAAGTACGTCGTCTTCGGCGGCCTCTCGGCCGGGATCATGCTGTATGGGATCAGCCTCCTCTACGGGCTGACGGGCACCATCGATCTGGCGCAGATGGCCTCGGCGGATGGCAGCACCTACCCCGTCGGCCTGGTCGGTCAAATTGAGCTGAACCCGATCCCCGTGGCCGTCGCCGTGGTGCTGATCCTGGCCGGTTTCGCCTACAAGGTCTCGCTCGTCCCGTTCCACTTCTGGACGCCCGATGTCTACGAGGGCGCCCCGACGCCCGTCACGACCTTCCTGGCCGTGGGCTCGAAAGCTGCCGGGTTCGGCGCTCTCCTGCGCTTTGTCGGCGTGCTCTTCGTGCGCGAGGACGTGCAAGACGCCGTACGCGAGTACGGCGAGCGGGTCGGCCTGCTGATCGCTGTCCTGGCGGCGGTCACGATGACCATCGGCAACCTCTCCGCCCTGCGCCAGAAGAGCCTCAAGCGCATGCTCGCTTACTCATCGATCGCCCACGCGGGCTATGTGATGATCGGCGTCGCGGCGATGACCGCCGGCGGCTTCGAAGCGGCCATGTACTACCTGGCCGCCTACTACTTCATGAACCTGGGAGCCTTCGGCTTCCTGCTCTACTTCGAGGGCGTCACGGGCAGCGATTCCATCGACGCCCTGAAAGGGCTCGGCTGGCGTGCGCCGATGGTGTCGATCGCGATGGTCGTCTTCCTGGTCAGCCTGACCGGCCTGCCGCCGACGGTCGGCTTCTACGGCAAGTACCTGCTCTTCCAGGAGGGCATAGCCGCGAATCTGCTCTGGCTCGTGGTCGTCGCGGGCCTGAACAGCGTGATCAGCCTCTTCTACTACTTCCGCGTGGTCCGCGCCCTGTTCCTCTCCGAGCCCGCCGAGGGCGAGGTCGCGCCCCAGCCCCTGTTCGTCGGCCTGCTGGCCGCGCTCGGCGTGGCGACGGTGTTCTTCGCCCTCTACACCGCACCCCTGGTGGACTGGGCGAAGCGCAGCATGGACATCCTGTCAGCCGCGAGCGGCTGAGGAGGCGTTCGGGGAGGTCGCCCTCGCGGCGCTCAGTCGGGCTTCTTGGCGTGCAGGTACAGGCTGCCCGTTTCCTGGAAGGCGGCGTAGCTCTCCCAGTCGGGGAAGCAGGAGCTGGGCTTGAAGTCCGCCTCCACACCGGCCCCGCGCCGATCGAGCACGCGCTCGGTGCGGACGGGGTCGAAGCCCGCGCCTTCGAACAGGGCGCCCCAGCTCTCAGCCGACAGGACGGCCATCTCGAGCCCCAGGGCCGCAGACCAGCCCGCGGTTCCCGGCCGCCCCTCGACCAGGTCCACGATGATCTCGGCCGTCCCGCCGGGCTTGAGGACCCGGAACGCCTCTGTGACCGCCTGCTCCAGGTCGGCGGCGTAGTAGAGCGCCTCGATCGAGAACACGAGGTCGAAGCGGGCGTCGGGGAAGTCGAGGGCCTCGAAGGTGCCGGTCTCGTAGCGAGCGCGGATGCGCAGGCTCGACAGCTCCTCGGCCCGCGCCACCATCTCCGCACTGGCGTCGAGGCCGACGGCGCCGACTCCCGGCGCTGACTCGGCCAGCAGGCGTGTGGCCCAGCCGAGCCCGCAGCCGAGGTCGAGGATCTGGAATCCCGGCCGGATGAGGAGGCCTTCGATGACCTGGGCGGCCACGTCTCCGTGGGATCCCTCCATGGCGTCCGCCCGGCCCGAGCGGGCCCATTCGTTAAAGGTGCGCGTGGTGGTTTCGATGCTCATCGTTTCCTTGGCCCCTCTTTGTAGCAGGTCTCCAGGATCTCATCGAGCCGCGTGAGCACCACTTCCCAGTCGTAGTGCCGCTCGACGAAGGCGCGTGCCGCGGCTCCAAGAGAGCGTGCCCGAGGAGGATCGTCCAGCAGACAGCAGATCGCGGCCGCCAGGCCCGCCGCGTCGTCGCTGACGAGGTAGTGGCTGCCGTCGTCGGCGCCGACCCCCTGGCAGGCGGCGGTCGTGCCGACCACGGGCAGGCCACTGGCCATGGCCTCGAGCACCTTGTTCTGGATGCCGCGGGCGATGCGCAGGGGCGCAACGGCGATGTCCGCTCGCCGCAGCCACTCGCCTGTGTCCTTGACGAAACCGGTCACCGTGACGCCCGGGGCGCGCGCCAGACGCGAGACAGCGGCGGTCGGGTGGGAGCCGACGATGGAGAGGCGCGCCCGGGGGTGCTCGCGCTGTACGAGCGGCAGGACCTCGCGCACGAAGAACTCGCAGCCCTCGACATTGGGGTAGTAGTTCATCACGCCGGTGAAGACCAGATGCCCCGCTTCCGCGTCATCGGGCGCGGGGCGGAAATGCTCCAGATCGACTCCGTTGGGCTGAACAGCGGAAGGAGCGCCAGGGATCCGGTCGCGGAAGATGCGCTCCTCCAGGGGAGTGCAGAGCACGTTCAGGTTCACCTCGGAGGCCACTCGGCGCTCGAATTGGAGCAGGGTGCGGCCCTCCCGGCGGTAGACCCAGCTCATGGGAAAAGGCACGCGCTCGGCGTACTGAAGCCACTTGTCGGAATCGAGCTCGGCGATGTGCATCACCCGCGGCAACTCGGGGTGGGAGAGGAAGAACGCGCCCATCGAGGAGGAGAAGGCGTAGATCAGATCAGCCTCTCCCGCGCGGCGGTCGACCTCGGCTTGCAGGGCCGCGGATCCGTAGACGCCGAGGGTCAAGGGCTTGCGGGTTGCGAGCAGCGGGAGCGAGCGGAACTTCTGAAGTCGTTCGTCGTGGGGGATCGCGCAGGTCGGAATGCCATGGTGAGAGAGATGGTCGGCGGCCTCGCGGTCGGCGTCGTCGTGAGCGAAGGCCACGCAGGTCACGTCGTGAGAGCGGCTCATGCGCTCGACCAGGTGCCAGGTCGTGATCTTGTCCCCGCGGTCGGGCGGGTAGGGCACGCGCTGGGAGAGGAAGAGGATCTTCACCGGCGGCAGCCTATCCCCCATCCCTCACAGTCGCTCATACGCACTTCGCCCAATCGGATCAGCCCGCTCAGAACGGCACGTCTTCACGAGGAATGTCGATGCCGACCTGGGGTGTGGGCTCGTGCGGTGCTCCCTCGTCGGCAAAGGGAGTGTCGAGGCCGCGGCGCGACACATCCGCGAGCATGTCCATGTGTGCCAGGGCCTCGCGCACGCAGCCGTCGGTGTCCTCGCGCACCAGCCGGGCGCCACCCTCGCTCCACTCGCAGTCGGGATCGCCCTGCGCCTCGACCGAGAGCGGCAGCTCGCGCAGGAATGCCCGGTGTCTCGGCTCCAGGATGCGGTGGTCGAGGAGGAAGACGCACCCGCGGTCACTGACGCGGCGCATCAGACGCCCGAACCCCTGGCGGAACTTCGCGAGGGCTCGGGGCATGTAGATGCGCCGGCGCTGGTCCGAGGAGCCCAGGGCGGCGCACTGGGCGTGGTGGTAGCGGTCGGGGACGCCGTAGGGCAGGCGCACGATCACGAGGTACTCAAGGGTCTCACCGGGGAAGTCCGCGCCGTACCAGAAGGTGTCGACGCCGAGCAGCACGGAGTCCACGCGCCGGCGGAAGAGCTCGCCGAGCTCCTCCTTCGAGGAGCCCTTCATGTTCTGGTACCAGAAGGGGATGTGCCGGGCGCGAAAGAAGCCCTCGAGCCGCGCGCCGACGCGCCGCACGTCGTCGGCGTTGGTGAACAGCACCAGCATGCGACCGCGCGTGCGCTCCCCGAGGTGTGCGATGAAGCGCCTGACGTAATCGAGCGAGGCGTCCTTGTCTCGCGGAGCCGGGGAGTCGCGCGGCACGCAGACGAGGGCGCGAGTGTAGTCGAAGACTTCTGGCGAGCGCACCTTGCTCACCGGACAGGGCGCGCGCTCCTCGTCCTCGGCCGGATGCTCCGTGCGATCGAGGCCGAGGTAGGAAGCCGCGGCCTCGAAGCCACCCTTGAGCCAGGTCGTGGCCGAGACAAACAGCCCCGTGGCGAGCTGCGGGTAGTAGAAGCGGCCGAGGTACTCGTTGGGGAGCAGGACGCGCGCCGCGAGGCGCACCGCGCCTCCGGGCTCGACCTCCACATCGTGGAAGGTCTGTGGACTGAAACGCGCTCGGCCCGCCTCGAGGGGTAGCCAGGCTTCCACGTCCGCGATCAGCGCGTGGAGGTCCTCGCGGGCCAGATCCAGCTTGCGCCGCAGCCGTCCTCGGCTGCGGGTGGGCACCTCGTCCAGGCGCTCGGCCAGGAGGGCCAGTTCGGACTCCAGGCCGCCGCCGGCCCCGCTCAGGGCGCCGCGGGCGGCGACCAAGGTGGCTCCCACCTCGTTCTCGGCGTACTCGCGCAAGAGGGAGTGATCGTCGGCGGGGCGACGCGCGCGCCGTTCCACATCGCGCCAGCGCAAGAAGCCCTCCACCCCGACCCCCAGGGTCGCGACGGCCGCGGCGAAGGCCGTGCAGCGGTCCGTGCATGAGCGAGCTGTCTCCGCGGCGCGGCTCCCGAGGGGGGCCTTGGCCTCGAGGCGCCCCAGGACACCGGGGCGCTCGCCGCGGCCCCCCAAACGCCGCACGATCTCGTTTGCAGCCTCCAGGCCGATCACATGACTCCACGTGGCCTGAGCCTGGCCGTGGAGGTGCTCGCACTCATCGAAGACCACATGGCGCAGGAACTCCTGGCGGGCGAGCACGAGCGAGTGATTGGTGATCACAACATGGCTGCGCTCGGCTCTTCGGCGCGCGTTGTCGGCCCCGCAGGTGGTGCGGTCATCGGGGTGGGTACAACACGCGCTGCGCGCGCGCGACAGGCGCACGAGGTCTGCGGCGGCGCGACGGTAGGCGCGCGCGTTCGCGAGCGGAAGCGGTTCAGCCAGGGGCAGGCGATCGAGGTCGCCCTCGCCGTCGATCAACGCGAAGAGCGCGAGTCGTGTCCACGCCAGCCATTCTTCGGCCTGCGCGTCTTCCTCGGGGACCTGCAGTCGAAGCGCTCGCCAGCAGAGATAGTTCTCGCGGCCCTTCAGGACGCTGAAGCGCGCGGTCGACTTGACGCCCGCGCGACGCAAGGCCTGCAGGGCGATCGGCACCTCGCGGTCCATCGCCTGCTCCTGCAGAGCGCGCGTGTAGGTCGATATCCCCGTCCGGATACCGTGGCGTTCGGCCCAGAGCGCGAGGGGAAGCAAGTAGGCCAGGGTCTTGCCCGTCCCGGTGGGGGCGTTCACGAGCAGCAGTCGGGCGTCATCACCTCCGAGGGTCTCGGCGATGCGCACGGCGATCTCGTGCTGGCTGGCGCGGAAGGAGCCTCCGGCTTCCTCGCCCGAGCGCTCGGCGAAGAGCGCTGGAAGGTGCACGCGCAGCAGGTCATCGAGCAGCGCGCGGTCGGAAGCCGGGAAATCGAGCGTCCCCTCGACCTGCGGCGGGAGGGCGGTCAGCTCATTCCAGCGCTTGGCCTCGATGGCCCAGCGCGGCGAGAGGTTTTCGACGATCTCGGCCATCGGGACCTGCGGCGTCCAGGCGTTCGACAGAGCGCTCTCCAGAAGCTCGGCTCCCAGAGGCAGCTCGCCGCTTGCGCTCGCGCTCCATGCCGTGGGCTGTTCTACCAGGCGCAGGGCGAGGGCCAGCCGTCGCGCCGCGTCGGCATCAGTCGCCAGCAGTCGCCACCAGGCGGCGTGGAATCCGCCGGCGGCCAGGGCCAGGGTGCCGGGGTCCTGGCCGAGGAAGCGCCCGATCAGTTCTCGCAAGGCCGCTTGCAAGTGCTCCGGTCCGACCGCGCGATCCGAGGGCAGGGCGGCAGTCGCTTGCGGGGGACACAGATCGGCGACCAGACCTTCACGCCGCCCGGCGAGTCGGCCGGGGAGGAGCAGGGAGGCCATTTCGGTCAGGCCCACACGCTCCGGTCCCGCGTCGCTCGTAGGGGTGAGATGCCGCCACCAGGAGTCGAAGGCCTCGCCGTCGTCCACCACGAGCGAGCGCGGACCGATGAAGGCCTGCAACTCGCCGATGATCTCGCAGGCGGGCGGGCGCGCTTCCAGCGTGCGCGCCGTCACGCCGAACTCGCGCGCCATGCGCGCCGTCGCGGCACCGGTGTCCGCCGCTCGGTTCGGGAAGGGGTCGCAGGTGCGGTCGAAGGACTCCCAGCCGTGACCGTCCGGAGTACGGCGCAAGGCCTGCATTCGGAACACGCCGTCCAGGCCCGTGTCGGGCCCGGTCGTCCACAAGACGCAGAAGGCCGGCGCGTCCCCAGCGCCCTCCTCGTCCCAAGGTGTCCGGACAGGCTCCTCCCGTCGCGACTTCATCGCGTCATCATATCTCGCTCCTCACCGTCCCCCGCGCTCCGCGAAGGGGATGGAGGCGCACGCGGTCGCCATTGCACGGCCGGCTCCCTTCGCGCTCCCCGGGGTTCGCGCCCCGCCCGGCCAGCGCTCCGGGGGCTGGAGCCGGGGTTGTCGGGGTCTGTCGGAGACCTTCAGGGATGCGCCTCTAGAACGAACTTAAGTTGTTGTTACAAAGGCAGTTGAGGTCAACCGCGGGGTGTCCTTCTGGCCCATGCTTGAGCGTCCGACTGCACCCGTCTCTCTTGACTGGGAGCGCGAGGCGACTTTGTATCTCGCCCGTTCCCTCGTCTTCTCCGCCCCTCCTTCCCCCCGACACCCTCATGCTCAAGGCCCTGGTCATCGTCGAGTCGCCCACCAAGGCACGGACGATCTCCGGCTTTCTCCCCGAGGGTTTCTCGGTCGAGGCAAGCATCGGTCACGTGCGAGATCTGCCGACCTCCGCGGCCGAGGTGCCCGCCGCGATCAAGAAGGAACCCTGGGGGCGGTTGTGCATCAACGTCGACAAGGACTTCGAGCCGGTCTACGTCGTGCCGAGCGCGAAGAAGAAGCAGGTCGCGAAGCTGCGCAAGCTCCTCAAGAACGCGGACGTCCTCTACCTCGCGACCGATGAAGACCGCGAGGGCGAGTCGATCAGCTGGCACCTGCTCGAGGTGCTCGCGCCCAAGGTCCCGCAGAAGCGGCTCGTGTTCCACGAGATCACGCGCGAGGCGATCCAGAAGGCACTCGATAACCCGCGCGAGATGGACGAGCGGCTGGTCAAGGCGCAGGAGACGCGCCGCATCCTCGATCGCCTCTACGGCTACGGGGTCTCTCCGATCCTGTGGCGCAAGGTCGCGCCGCGTCTCTCGGCGGGCCGCGTGCAGTCCGTGACGATCCGGGTCATTGTCGATCGCGAGCGTGAGCGCCAGCGGTTCAAGAAGAGCACGTTCTGGGACATCGTCGCTTCCTTCAAGGCCGATGAAGGCGCCGCGTTCGACACGGTGCTGGTCTCCCTGGGCGGCGAGCGTATCGCCCGCGGCAAGGACTTCGACGCGGGCACGGGCCTGTTGCGGCCCTCGACGGGCGATGGCCCCGGGGTCTGCCACCTGGACGAGGAGCGGTCGCAGGGTCTCGTCGAGCGGATGAAGAACTCCAAGTGGAGTGTCGAACAGGTCGAGCGTAAGCCCTACACCGACCGGCCGTCGCCGCCCTTCACCACCAGCACGCTGCAACAAGAGGCCAACCGCAAGCTGCACCTCTCGGCTCGGGCGGCGATGCAGGCGGCGCAGCGGCTCTACGAGAACGGCTTCATCACCTACATGCGGACCGACTCGACCCTGCTCTCCGAGCAGGCGGTGTCACGCTCGCGCGAGATGATCGAAGAGCTCTACGGGAAGGAGTTCTTGCCGGAGGGGCCGCGCACCTACAAGACGAAGGTCAAGAACGCCCAGGAGGCGCACGAGGCCATCCGCCCATCGACCGACTTCCACCTCCCCGAGGACCTGCGCGGCCAGGTGGGCGAGCGCGAGCTGAAGCTCTACGAGCTGATCTGGAAACGCACCATGGCGTGCCAGATGGCGGACGCGCGCGGGCACAAGATGAAGCTCAAGATCGGCGACGGAGAGGCGGTCTTCCAGGCTTCCGGCAAGACGATCGACTTTCCCGGCTATCTACGCGCCTACGTCGAGGGCGCCGACAATCCCGACGCCGAGCTGGCGGACAAGGAGACGGTGCTGCCCAGCCTGACCGAGAACCAGTCGGTTGCTCTCGAGAACCTGGAGCCCAAGAGCCACACGACCCAACCACCGGCGCGCTACACCGAGGCGTCGCTGGTCAAGGAGCTCGAAGCGAAGGGTATCGGCCGCCCGAGCACCTACGCGTCGATCATCGACACGATCCTTCATCGCAAGTACGTCGTGAAGCAGGGCTCGGCCCTCGTACCGACCTTCGTGGCCTTCGCCGTCGTCAAGCTGATGGAGCAGCACTTCAGCGAACTGGTGGACGTGCAGTTCACCGCTCGCATGGAGGACGATCTGGACGCGATCTCCCTCGGTGAGAAGGAGGCCCTGCCCTACCTCAAACGCTTCTACTTCGGCGAGGAGGGTCATGAGGGCCTGAAGGACCTGCTCGACTCCGAGATCGACGCCCGCGATGTCTGCACCCTGCCGCTGGGGGAGGATTCCGAAGGCCGGATGATCAACATCCGCGTAGGGCGCTATGGACCGTACCTGGAGCGCGGCGACGAACGGGCGACGATCCCCGAGGCCCTCGCCCCCGACGAGCTCGACATCCCCACGGCGGAGGACCTGCTGGAGAAGGGCTCGGGGCCGATCGAACTCGGTGTCGACACCGAGACGGGCAAGATGGTTTACTCGAAAACGGGGCGCTACGGGCCGTACGTCCAGCTCGGTGAGAACGACGAGGAGCCCAAGATGAAGTCCCTCCTGCCCGGGATGGAGATGGACACGGTCACCCTCGAAGACGCCCTGCGCCTCGTGCGTCTGCCGCGCCTGGTGGGGGCAGATTCGGGGAACGAGGAGGAGCCCGTCCTGGCGGACTACGGCCCTTTCGGGCCCTACCTCAAGCGCGGGACGGACACACGCAGCCTGGAGAAGGTGGAGGACATCTTCGAGATCACTCTCGAGCAGGCCCTCGCGAAGCTGGCGGAGCCGCCGGCGCGCGGCGGACGGCGCAGGGCCTCGAAGGTCATCAAGGAGCTGGGCGTCGACCCCTCGACCGAGGCGCAGGTGCGGGTGCTCGCGGGTCCCTACGGGCCCTACGTGAGCGACGGCTCCACCAACGCCTCAATCCCCAAGGGAGATGACCCAGAGGCTGTCAGCCTCGGTCAGGCGATCGATCTGATCCGAGTGCGCGAGGCCTCGGGGAAGGGCAAGAAGCGCGCCCGCAAGAAGACCAAGAAGAAGGCCACGAAGAAGAAGGCCAAGAAGAAGGCCACGAAGAAGGCCAAGAAGAAGGCCACGAAGAAGAAGGCGAAGAAGAAGGTGTAGACCAAGAAGAAGGCCGCCAGCAAGGGCGACGGTGCCTGGATCGATGGGTACGTGGCCTGCGAACAGTGATCCGGGCGTCATGGCCAGCGGGTCCCGAGTCGCCGATTCAGAACGGGCCGGATACCATGGTTGTCTGTCTGCTTCTTCCGCGCGTGCGCCGAGCGCCAGACGAACCCCCCAAGACGCACTAGATGGAAATCACCGAGATCGCAGTCGATGGCTACGAGCGGGTCGTTCGTTGCAGGGACGAGGCGTCCGGCCTGCACGCCCTGATCGCCGTCCACGACACGACCCTCGGTCCGGCCCTGGGCGGCATGCGCATGTGGCCCTACGCGTCGGAGGACGAGGCTCTGTTCGATGTACTGCGCCTCTCCAAAGGCATGACCTACAAGTCGGCTGTCGCCGAGACCGGGTTGGGCGGGGGCAAGGCCGTGATCATCGGGGACCCCCGCAAGGACAAGAGCGAGGCCCTGTTCGTGGCCATGGGCCGCTTCATCGACCAGCTCGAGGGCAAGTACATCACCGCCGAGGACATGAACATCGGCATTCCGGACCTGGAGCACGTCAGCGAGAGCACGCGCTGGGTGACGGGACTCTCGAAGGAGTCGGGGAGTTCGGGAAACCCGAGCCCCTACACCGCGCTGGGATGCGTGATCGGCATGCGCGCGGTCCTCGAGGAGGCTTGTGGCGACGAGAGCTTCGAGGGCCGGAAGGTCGTGATCCAGGGCGTTGGCGCGGTGGGTGGCCGGCTGGCAGTGATGCTCAAGGAAAAGGGCGCCGAGGTCGTGATCTGCGACATCGATTCTGAGCGCGTCGCGCAGCTAGCCGGCGAGCACGGCTTCGAGCACGTGGAAGACTCCATTCACCTCGACATCGAGTGCGACATCTACTCGCCTTGCGCGCGTGGGGCGGGCATCGACGACGAGACCGTCCCGAAGCTGCGCTGCCAGGCCGTGGCGGGGGCCGCAAACAACCAGTGCCTCGAGCCCCGTCACGCCGAGAGCCTGCGCCAGCGCGGCATCCTCTACGCCCCGGACTTCGTCCTGAACGCCGGCGGGATCATCAACGTGGGCGTGGAGCTCTTCGAAGGGGGCTACGACGAAGTGCAGGCGCTCGACCGGATCGACCGGATCTACACCAACCTCAAGCGCGTCTTCGAGATCTCCAGGAGCGAGGAGATCCCCACCAACGAGGCGGCCTTCCGCCTCGCCGAAGCGCGCCTGGCCGCGGCGCGCTAGCGCTCGCGAGCCGCTCGGGGGCTACTCCTTGCGGAGGAAGTCCACCAGGCCCTGCTCGAGCTCGTCCAGTCCGTACTCGGAGACGACCAGGCAGCGATAGACGATCTCCGCGAGGGCGTCGGGCGTGTTGGGATTGAGGTCCTTCGGCGGGGGATAGCTCAGGAAGTACGAGAGGCTCAAGCGCTCGACGTCCCCGCCTTGCTCGCGGCCGGCGAAGTCCCAGGGGACATCGTCGAAGGGCAGCACACCAGTCAGGATCTCGTACAGCATGACCCCGATCGCCATCACGTCCGCCTTGCTGTCGCGCAAGAGCAGCGGGTTGTAGTGGGGCGTGGTGGTGACGATACCGCGTTCGTCGGCGCGCATGGCCGGATCGATCATCAGCACGCTGCCGGAGGGCTTGATGAGGATGTTCTCGGGCTTGAGGTCGCCGTGGTAGTCCAGTTGGCCGTTCTGCTTGAGGCGCTGCAGTGAGCGCACGATGGTCAGGAACCAGTTCAGGCGGATGCCCTCGAGGGCGCGGACCTTCTCGCGCAGCGTCTTACCGCGCGCGTACTCGAGGGCGACGACCGGTCGGCCCTCGTGGGAAAAGACCTCGCGCACCTTCACAAGGTTGGGATTTGTCGCATTGACCAGGAGCTCGCTCTCTGCTCGGATCAGATCGTCGATCTCGTGCACGTCGAGGAAGTCGATGCGCACGCCGTCCTGGCGGAAGAAGATCGCCTCCGCGGGGGTCTCGTCGGGGCTGATGCCGTCGGGGCGGCGTTGGTCGGTGATCTCCAGGAAGCGCGTGACATAACGGCCGCCACCGGCGACGTCGCCGACCTTGAGGGCGACCTTCTTGCCCTCGGAGTCCTCGGCGAGATAGACGAGGGCGAATCCGCCCCGGGCCAGGAATTCGATCACGCGGTAGGAACCGATGCGTTCGCCAACTTCGAGCTTGATCATGTGGGGGGGCGGTGGGCTGAGTCTCGATGTCGTGGAGTCAGGGGGGCGGGCGCCCAAGGCTGCGCTCGCATGCCCACACATCGATCCGAGGCCCCCCCTTCATTGAGGGTTTCAACCAGCATTGCCCCACACTTCCGAGTCGGGGGACCCGCGCGGGGCATCCAAACCGGGCCCTTTTCCCCATCCCCCCCCTCCAGGGCCTCTGCGTCGATCATCCCAAGAGAGGGACGGTCCCGAGGAGTTCGGGCTAGGATCTTTCATTGCCTCGCCCCGGCGCGGGCGGAAGGGGCGGCAGCCATGACTGGGCTCACCCCCGATCGAGTGTCGCTCGGTGCGCGGGTGGCTGGAGAGTCCCTCCGAAGGCCGGCACCTCGCTCGCCTACACCTCCAGGGCCTCCAGGGGCACTTCGAAGAGCTGGCAGGCGCCATCGACGCCGAGGATGCGAGCCGCGCCGGAGAGCATCGAACCGCTCCCCAGACACTCGGCGTCCGCGCCGTGGGGGCTAAAGCGCCAGGCTCGGCCGAGGGCGTCCACCAGACCGAGCTCCTGCTGGTAAGCGTTGCGGACGCTGAAGAAGCGGCGAGAGGCTTCCTGCAAGTCGCTGAACTGCACCACCACGCCGACCACGGAGCCCGCGTGCACCACCTCCCAGGCACTCGAAGGCCGGCAGAGGGTCGGCGCCGCATGCGAGAGGCCGGGGGACGCGCGATGGCTTACCTGCTGGCAGGACACGAGGCTGGCGATGAGGAGGAGAGGGAAGAAGCGCACGACTCCCTTCCTATCGGCTGCGCGGGCGTCGGGAGTGGCATAGAATGGGTGCTCGCCTGCACCAGGACGGCTCGCTCCGCCTGCCAGACCCGCCATGACCCAGACCCTGGACACCCACGCCATCGACAGCTGGCGGAAGGCCGGCAAGATCGCCTCCCGCTGCCGTGAATGGGCCCGCAGCGCGATCAAGCCCGGTGTGATGGTCCGCAGCGTGCTCGAGGGCGTGGAGGCGATGATTCGCGATGAGGGTGCCCAGCCCGGCTTCCCGGCCCAGTCCAGCCGTAACCATCTCGCCGCCCACTACTGCTCCAGCCCCACCGACGAGCTCGCCTACGAGGTCGGCGACTGCGTGAAGGTCGATGTCGGCGTCCACATCGACGGCTACGTCGCGGACACTGCGACCACCGTCGACCTCTCACCAGACGGCCGCTGGGCTGCTCTGATCGACTCTTCGGCCCAAGCCCTGGCCGCGGCGATCAACCTCGCCGAGGAGGGCCTGCCGGTGGGGCGCCTCGGCGCCGCCATCGAGCGCACGATCACCGAGGCCGGTTTCCAACCTGTTCGGAACCTCACGGGCCACGGCCTCGCGCGCTGGAAAGTACACACGCCGCCGCAGATTCCCAACTACGCCGACTCCGGCGGTGGGCGCCTGCGGGCGGGCACGGTGTTCGCCATCGAGCCCTTCAGCTGCACTGGCCGGGGCATCATCACCGAGCGCGGTCGCGCTGAGGTCTTCATGATGATGCGCCCGCCCACACGCGCCAGAGGCCTCGACCGCGACGTCCTCAGGGCTATCGATTCCTGGCGCGGCCTGCCCATCGCCCGGCGTTACTTCAAGGAGTTCGACCAGGAGGTGCTCGAGGACACGCTCGCCAAGCTCGCCCGCCAGGGCGCGCTGACGCGCTTCCCACCCTTGACGGAGAAGGAGGGCGTCATGGTGGCCCAGACCGAGCACACCCTCTACCTCGGTCCCGACGGCATCGAGGTCCTCACGGCGTGAAGATCGCGCTGGTCACCAGGGTGGATGAGCCGCCCTGCGAGGTGGCCGACCACACTCGTGCGCTCCTGGGGCACCTGCGTGAGCTGGCGGACGTGCAGCGCTTCGTCGAGGACGGCCGCGAAGGGCAGGCGCGGCTCGTCGGCGATGAGATCCCGCGCTCGGTCGCGGCGTTGCGTCCGCGCGAGTTTGACCAGGTCGTCTACCAGATCGGCGACGAGGTGGGCTGCGCCTTCATGCCGCCCATGTTGCAGGCGCTCGGGGGGACGGTCGCGCTCCACACCTGGGCCCTGCCGGCCCTCGCCGCCGCGGCGTTTCCGGCGCTCGTGCGAGGGGGATGGCGAGGGCTCCTGACCGCCGCGCGGGAGGGAGGTCCGGCGGAAGCCGCTGCCTGGCGGCGCGAGCGTGCCGCCGGTGCGGGCCTCTCCACCCTGATCCTCAACCGCTCCGTGGTGCGCCACGCGGACGCATTCCTGGTCCACTCCGTCAGCCTCGGCCGAGCGGTGCGCGAGGAACGCAACGCCCGCACCTGTCTGGCCGTCGTGCCGAGCGGAGCGGCGGGCGAGTGGGTGGACGAGGTGCGCCCCTGGGGCGAGGTCGCCCAGCGCTGGGTGGAGGCCCTGGACACCTTCCCGCACGCCCACAGCGCCCGCCGGGCCCTGGTACGGGTCGCCCTGCAGGCCGCCGCCGAGCGAGCCGGGCGGGCAAACTGACCGCGCGCCGGCCGCCCCCCTCCTCAGCTCAACAGGTCCCGCAGGCTCTGGATTTCGTTTAGGGCTTCGAGCGGCGTGAGGGTCTGCGGATCGAGCTCGGCCAGTCGGCGCTCCACGGCGCTCGGGCCCGCCCCGAACAGGCTGAGTTGACCGGTGGGCGTGTCCGCCTCATCGGCGGCGCTCGCTCCCGACACGATGCGCGGCGCGAGGTGCTCGGCGTCGTCCTCGATGTCGGACAGGATCGCGCGTGCGCGATCTAGTACTCCCGCCGGCACGCCCGCCAGGCGAGCGACGTGGATGCCGTAGGAGCGGTCGGTCCCTCCCTCGACGATCTTGTGCAGGAAGAGGATCTCTTCATCCCACTCCCGGACAGCGACCGTCTTGTTGCACACGCCGGTGAAGCGCTCACCGAGGTCGGTCAACTGGTGGTAGTGGGTGGCGAACATGGTCCGCGCGCCAACGCTCTCGTGCAGGTGCTCGACGATCGCCCACGCCAGGGCCAGGCCGTCAAAGGTGCTCGTTCCCCGCCCGACCTCGTCCAGTACCACCAGCGAACGCTCGCTGGCGTTGTTGAGGATGTTGGCGATCTCGATCATCTCCACCATGAAGGTCGAGGCCCCGCGCCCGATGTCGTCGGCCGATCCGATGCGCGTGAAGATGCGGTCGACGACACCGATTCGCGCTTTGCCCGCTGGGACGTGCGAACCGATCTGGGCCAGGAGCACGATCAGAGCCGTCTGTCGTATGTAGGTCGACTTGCCCGCCATGTTCGGGCCGGTGAGGATCGTCACCAGCGATCCCTCGCGATCCAGGCGGCTGTCGTTGGGCACGAACGGTTCGCCGTCCGCGGCCAGCTCGATGACGGGGTGGCGTCCGTCGGTGATCTCGATCACATCCCCCTCGTCGACCACGGGAGGCGTGTAGCCGTTTTCCGCGGCGCGCTGGGCGAGGGCCGCGAGCACATCGATCTCGGCCACCGCGCGGGCGGTCTCGAGGATGCGCCGCACCTCGGCGGCGACCGCTTCGCGCAGGGCGCAGAACAGGTCGTACTCGAGGTCTTTCGAGGTCTCTTCGGCCTTGAGGACCTCGGTTTCGTACTCCTTCAGCTCAGGCGTGATGTAGCGTTCGGCGGACTTGATCGTCTGCTTGCGGATGTAGTGCTCGGGCACCTCAGCGACTTGCCCGCGCGGGATCTCGATGAAATAGCCGAAGACCGAGTTGAAGCCGATCTTCAAGCCATTGATCCCGGTGCGCTCGGCCTCCTCGGCCTGGAAGCGCGCCATCCAGCTCTTGCCGTCTCCGGCGATCTGCCGCAGCTCGTCAAGCCGGGCCGAATGGCCGTCGCGGATCATCCCGCCGTCGCGCAGGCCGATGGGAGGTTCGTCTCCCAGGGTAGTGCGAATCAGGTCGACGACGTCCTCGAGGGTGTCGAGGGCTTCGCGCAGCTCGCCGAGGGCGGCGGAGTAGACCTTGCCGAGCGTCGCCTCGAGGGGTCCGATCGGTTCCAGGGAGAGCGCCAGTCCCACCATGTCGCGCCCGTTGGCGCGGCCGGTGGAGACCTTGGCCACGATGCGCTCGATGTCGCGCACCTGCGAGAGGCGTTCGCGCACGTCCTCGCGCAGGAAGGGCTGGTCGGTGAGCTCGCTGACCCCCTGCTGGCGCCGCAGGATGGGCGCAATCTCGCACAGGGGCGAGAGCACCCAGCTGCGCAGTAGGCGGCCGCCCATCGGCGTCAGGGTCGCATCGATCGTGGCGAGCAGGGTGCCCTCGGTGCGCCCCTCGCGCTGGGTGCGCACCAGCTCCAGACACGAGCGCGTGGCGCGGTCCAAGATCAGCAGGCCGGAGCTCTCGACGCGCTCCATGGCGAGCACGTGCTCGCAGGCGCCGCGCTGGGTCTCCTCGAGGTACTCGATCAGCGCGCCCGCCGCGGGGACCATGCGCGAGCGGTCGTCGACGCCGAAGCCCTCAAGGGTCGCAACCTTGAAGTGCTTCTTGAGGGCTCGCAGGGCCGTCTCTTCCTCGAAACGCCACGGGTCGCGCTCGGAGAGGCCCGCGCCCATCTGCGCGCGGACTTCGGCCGCGAGGTCGGGGTGCCGCTCGTCGATTGCCACCGACCACAAGAGTTCCGCCGGCGCGATGCGTCCGAGCTCGTCCATCAAATTCGCGGCGGCGACCTCGGTCACCTGGAAGCGGCCGGTGGACAGGTCCACCCAGGCAACCCCCGCTCCGCCATCCTCGACCGCGACGCTGGCGAGGTAGTTGTTCTCGCGCGCATCGAGGACATCCTCTTCCGTGAGCGTGCCGGGAGTGACAACGCGTACGATGCCGCGGTCGACGATGCCGCGCGTCGTGCGCGGGTCGCTGAGTTGCTCGCAGATTGCCACCTTGAACCCCTTGCGCACGAGGCGCAGCAGGTAGACCTCCACGGACTTGACGGGCACGCCAGCCATGGCGTAGGCGCCCTCGCCCTTGGAGCGGGATGTCAGGGTGATGCCCAGCTCGCGTGCCGCGATCTCGGCGTCCTCGTGGAACAGCTCGTAGAAATCGCCCATGCGGAAGAACAGCAGTGCATCGGGCTGCTCCTTCTTGGCGCGCCAGAACTGCTCCATCATGGGAGTCGAGTTCTTGCCGCTAGGGCGCCGGGACGGCTGTCCGGCGACGAACACGGTGTTCTTCGGCATGGTGCGGGGAGAGGATACGGTAAGCGCCGGGATTTCGAGCCCCCCGGAGGCCCGGGCCTGGGCGAGCCCCCTGCTACCCTGACCGGATGAGCGCGAAGTTGTGGATCAGTGCCGGGGAGCTGGCGGCGAGGACGCCGGCCAGCCGCAACCGTTCGATCGACCTCCTGCGAGCGGTTTCGATCCTATGCGTCGTGCTCGGTCACTGGCTGATGGCGGCGCCCTGGATGGAGGACGGCGTCGCGCGCGACGGCCACCTGCTCCAGGCCGCCCCCTGGTTTCACTGGCTGACCTGGATCGCTCAGGTCATGCCGGTCTTCTTCTTCGTGGGCGGGTACTCGAACGGCGTCACCTGGGACGCCGCGCGGCGCGACGGCCGCGGGTACGGGGAGTGGCTCGACGCGCGCATGCGCCGCTTGATGCTGCCCGTGCTGGGGCTGATCGGATTTTGGGCCGTCGCCTGGGCCGTCGGGTCCCTGGCGGGTGTCCCGCCCGCGAAGATCACGATTGCCTCGCGCATTGCGATGTTGCCGACGTGGTTTCTGGCGGTCTACTTCGCGGTCGTGATGCTCGCGCCTTTGATGCGGGAGGCGTGGCGTCGCTGGGGCGTGTCGACGGTCGCGGTGCCCCTCGTCCTCGCCGCCCTCGCGGACCATGCCTATTTCCGCTGGGACCTGCGGGCCGTGGGTTGGCTGAACTACCTGTTCGTCTGGCTCGCCGTGCACCAGTTGGGCTTCGTGTGGCTGGACGGCCGCTGGCGCTCGCGCAGCCTGTGCTGGGCGCTCGTCCTCGTAGGGCTCGCGCTGCTCGTGTGGATGACGCGCTTTGGACCCTGGCCCATCAGTCTGGTGGGCGTCCCGGGCGCGGACGTCAGCAACACGACACCGCCCCACCTCCCGCTGCTTGCCCTGGCCGCCGTGCAGTTCGGGTCGGTGCGGCTCGCCGAGCCCGCCCTCGAGCGCCTGCTCTCCCGTCCTGGCCCGTGGACGGCGACCGTGCTGACCAACGGCATGATCATGACCATCTTCCTGTGGCACTCGACGGTCATGATGTTGCTGTTCGGTCTGGCCTTGCTCCTGGGAGGTGTCGGCCTGGAGTCCGAACCGGCGAGCGGAGCCTGGTGGCTGGCACGCATCCCGTGGCTGGCGGCCTTCACCGTCGGCCTCGCGCTCTTCGTGGGGTTGCTCGCTCGCTTTGAGCGTCCCCCTGCCCCGGCCACTCCCGCGGCCCGCCCCTGGCGCCAGGTTGGGGGAATCGCCCTCGCCTGCGGCGGGATCGCGATGCTGGTGCTCGAAGGGGTGGGCGGCGAGGGCGCCGTCGGCCGCGACCTGTGCGCCCTGGCCCTGCCCTTCGTCGGCGCTCGGCTGGCGAGCTACACCGGCCGTTGACCGCCCCGGCGGCGAGGGCCGGCGGAAGGTTGGGGTGTGGGGTCACGGACGCCCGTACCCTTGTGGTCGCGCGTCACCCCGCGCGCGCTCCGAGCATGGTAGGCGAAAGCGACAGACCCTCTCTTCGACGACGCGCGACGCCGCTAGTGGCGGCCCTCGCTCTCTCAGTGGTTGGGTGCCAGACGGCCGATCCCGCTCCCGCGCAGAGGGGCGTGCGCGAGGGCCGGGTGCCGGCCGTCGAGGCGGAGTTCGACGTCTCGGGCCAGCTGGAACTCACCGTCGTTGAGGCAGCGCTCGTCGATGGTGTGCGGGTGGTGGAAGCGGTGCTGGCCAATCGCGGAGCCGGGCTCTCCCTGGACTGGAGCGTCGTCTGGTGGGACCGTGGGGGTGAGCCCCTGCTCGGCGCTTCCAAGAACTGGCGGCGATTGAGCCTGGCCGCTGGCGGCGAGGCGCGCATCTACTTTCACTCACCCGCCCCAGCGGGCGAGTCCTGGCGCCTGCTCGCCAGGGCCACCGAGTGAACGAGAGTTCTTCACCGCACGCCCCACTCTCCGGGGCGTGACTCCGAGTGCTGAGGGGCGTCTACTGGCGTGCGGGCCTGTCCGATGGGCCCCGACCTTCCGCATGTCTTCGCCCTGGATCGTCTACGTCCTGGTCTCCGAGAGCGCCGAGAGGACCTACGTGGGCATCAGCACGGACCTCGAGCGGCGCCTCAACCAGCACAACGGCATCGTCGCCGGGGGAGCGCGCTCCACGCGCCCGGGAAGGCCCTGGAAGGTCGGCGTCACCTACGGACCCTACGGGACGCGTTCCGAGGCCTTGCGCATCGAGGGTGAGGTCAAGCGCAAGCGCGGACGCGATCGGCTGAGCTGGTCGGGGTCCTGAGGCCCTCCGTCGCCCACGCTTCTCGAAGAACCCCGTTCGGAGAACCGCCGCGGCTGGCTCTGACGTGTCCAGGGGAAACGACACTGAAGCGGTGTCCCTGGTAGAAACCACGAAGAGAGCCATTTCGGACCCAGTTGCACAGGTCCGAGTCATCATGGCCGCGATCAGGCCCGCCGACGTTGGGATGGCGTTCGGCGGGCCCCTTCTTCGGAAGGACGGCGGGAACTTGGGCCTGCCAGCGCGGCGAATGGTGCTCCGAGCCCGCCGGCCCGCGCCGGCGGGCTCCTTTACATGGTGCCCCGATTCGCTGGCGAGAGCAGGGCCGGGCCGGCCGATTGCGTGTCCGGCGCGAGCACTCGCGAGGGAAGCGGGCTAGCATGACTCCATGGCTCTCCATCTGGTGACCGGGGGCGCGGGCTTCATCGGCTCGCATCTCGTGCACGCCCTCGTCGGGCGCGGGGAGCGCGTGCGCGTCCTCGACGACCTCTCCTCGGGGCGCCGCGAGAACCTGGATGGCCTGGAGCTGGGCGAGGTTGGCAGTGGCGCCGCCGTCGAGTTTTCCCAGGGTGACGTGGCGGACTCGGCCGTCTGCCGGAGCGCCTGCAAGGGCGTCGCCACGGTCTTCCACGAGGCCGCACAGGTATCGGTGCCCCAGAGCATCGAGGCGCCCGCCGAGAGCTACCGAATCAACGTCATGGGCACACTGCGCCTCCTGGAAGCGGCGCGGGCGGAAGGGGTCGGGGGTTTGGTCCTGGCCGGCTCGTCAGCGGCTTATGGAGCCGACGAGACCCTGCCGAAGGAAGAGTCCATGACACCCGCTCCCTGCTCGCCCTACGCCTCGGGCAAGGTCGCGGCCGAGCACTTGTTGCGGGTGTGGGGCGAGGTCCACGGCCTGCGGACCGTGGTGTTGCGCTACTTCAACGTCTTCGGGCCGCGACAGGTGGACGACAGCCCCTACACCGGCGTGATCGCGATCTTTGCCCGCTGCCTGCTCGAGGGGCGCGCGCCGACGATCCAGGGCGATGGCGAGCAGACGCGCGACTTCACCTTCGTCGCCGATGTCGTGGAGGCCAACCTCTGCGCCATGGGGGCGGACCTCTCGCCGGGCGCGATCGTCAACGTGGGTACCGGAGAGCGAGTCTCCATCAACCGCCTCTGGAGCCAGATGGCGGCCCTGGAGGAGAGCGATCTGGAGCCCGTCCGCGCGGCCGCGCGGCTGGGCGACGCGCGCCACAGCCTGGCCTCGATCGAGCGCGCCAGAGCCCTGCTGGGCTGGCGCCCGCGTGTTGGTCTCGAGGAGGGCCTGGAGCGGACCCTCGCCTGGTACCGCGAGCGGTTCGCGAAGACCACGCCCTGAACAGGCCTCGGCGAGCCCACGCATCTCGCCGGCGCGCCCTCAATGCGTCGGTTGCCGGATCCCATCCACGCCGTTACCCTTTCTCGCCCGTTTTCAGATCACCACCCCCTGGAGAGACAGGGGCCCTGAGCTCCAGCACCCCCCGGACCTCGACGCGCGGCCTCCACGACGCCGCGAGACATCACATGGACATTAGTCAGGACCTCAATGACCGCCTCGGCCTCGACGGCGTCACCTTCAAGGCGAATCTCTCCAAGGACGAACTCTTCCACGAGGCGATAGCCTCGGATCGAGGGCGCACGCGCGAGGGCGGCGGCGACGACGCCCAGAAGGCCTTTCCGACCGCCCTGGGAGCGGACGGACCGCTGGTCTACTACACCGATCCGACCTGCACCGGCCGTCCGGTCCAGGACACCTTCGGCGTGGCCTGGCCCGAGCTGGAGGACAAGGTCTGGTGGAAGGCGGACTTCCAGAGGTACGACCCAGATCACTACCAGGCGCTGCTCGCGCGCGTCGTCGCGCACCTCAACGAGCGGGCGGCGACGCTGTATGTGAAGGACGTCTACTGCGGGAGCGATCCCAGCTATGCCGTTCCCTATCGCTTCGTGGGGGAGTACGCGACGCACGCCCTGTTCGCCCACAACATGTTCCCCAAGGGAATCGAGGGTGTGCAGGACGAAGACGCCAAGCGCTGGGTGATGCTCAACGCGCCGTCGTTTCATTGCGATCCCGAACGCGACGGCAGCCGCTCGAACCGCGTGGCCATCCTGGACTTCAAGAACCGCATCGTGCTCGTCGCCGGGCGCGCGGATTACTCCGGCGTGGTCAAGAAGAGCATGTTCACGGTAATGAACTACATGCTGCCCGAGATGGGGAACATGTCCATGCACTGCTCGGCCAATGTCGGCCAGCGCGGGGACGGCGCGATTCTCTTCGGCCTCTCGGGCACGGGCAAGACGACCCTCTCCGCTGACCCCGCGCGCAAGCTCATCGGTGACGACGAGCACGCGTGGACGGACCTGGGCGTTTCGAACCTCGAGGACGGCTGCTACGCCAAGCTGATCGATCTCGACAAGCAAGCCGAGCCGATCATCGCAGCGGCGCTCTCCATGCCGGGGACGATCATCGAGAATGTGGCGCCCCTGCCCGGGAAGCCCATGGAGGAGACCGATCCCCAGGAGCTGGACCTCGCCGACCGCTCGATCACCGAGAACACCCGCTTTTCCTATCCGCTGACCTGCAATCCCGACGTGGCCGAGGGCGCCAGGGGGCCGCACCCCGAGACGATCGTCCTGCTCACCGCGGACGCATTCGGAGTCCTTCCTCCGGTCTCGGTGCTCGACTCGCGGGAGGTCATGTACCACTTCATTCAGGGCTTCACGGCGAAGCTCGCGGGTACAGAGGTGGGGATCACCGCGCCCAAGGCGGCATTCAGTTCGTGCTTCGGAGCGCCGTTCATGTCCCACAAGCCCTCGGTCTACGCGCGCCTGCTGGCGAAGAAGATGGAGGAGCACGAGACACGCTGCATCCTGCTCAACACCGGCTGGGGCGGCGGTCCCTATGGCGTCGGCTCGCGCATCTCGATTGGTGACACGCGCGCCCTGCTGGACGCCGCTCTCTCCGGCGAGTTGCACGCCGAGGGAGTCGAATACGACGTCCATCCGATCTTCAACCTCAAGATGCCCCGCGCCTGCACAGGAGTCGACTCCGGGATCCTCAACCCTCGCAACACCTGGGAAGACAAGGACGCCTACGACGCCCAGGCCGAGAAGCTGCGCGATATGTTCCGCGCCAATTTCGAAGAGAAGGGTTTCGCCGAGCTCGGCATCGAGCAGGTGATGTAGGGCACGGAAGGCACCTGCGGCACGCTGGGCGGTTTCGGGGGCGTGCCGGCTGGCGCCGGCGCGCCGCTTGTGCTCTCCTCAACCGCGCGCAGCGCCGTGCGCCCCGGACCTCATGACGACCACAAGCAAGCAGCACTACCTCAAGGGCCTCACCCTCTTCGGTGAGCAGAAGCATGTCGAGGCGATCAACGAGTACCGCAAGGGCCTTGAACTCAGCCCTGACGACCCTGACATCCTGCTGGCCCTCGCCACGGCGCAGATGAATGCCAATCTGCTCGATGACGCCGTCGCGAGCGGCAAGCGCGTGGTCGAGCTCGATGGCGACGACCCCTTCGGCCACACGAGCCTCTCGATGATCTACATGCGCAAGGGCATGATCGAGGAGGCAGAGAGGGAGCAGGCCACCGCGCGCATGCTCTCCTGGAGGCAGGAGTTGAAGGAGAATCCCGACGCCTCGCCGCCCGCCGGCAGCATGGACGTCGTCCAGTAGGCCGGCCGCCTACTCCTCGTCGTCCATTCCCAGGATCTGCTTGCCCGCGGCGGAGATCAGGTGCGGGCTCCACTGGGGCTCCCAGACCACCTCGATCTCGGTGCTCTCGATGCCCTCGAGAGTGTTCACGCGCCGCTTGATCATGTCGGGGATCGTCTTGGCCTCGGGGCAGGCCTGGGATGTCAGGGTCATCTCGATCTTGCAGACCTCGCCTTCGATCGCGATGTCGTAGACCAGGCCGAGGTCGAGGACATTGACCGGGATCTCGGGGTCGAACACTTCTCGCAGCTGACTCTCGACGTCTTCTCGCGTGACCATCTCGTCTCGTGGGGTGGGGGTCGTGCGCGGTTCTCCGCGCGGGGCCCGGCAGTCTAGCCCTGGCGCACGCAGCGGACAGCACAAAACTCCCGTTGACGGGAGATTGGCACCGGGCGGCGCCTGGGCCGTGCGGGGCCGATACCATGTCGAGATGATCCGTCACGAAGGACGCGTGTACCGGCCGCCCTCGGAGGCCGAGAGCCTGATCCTGCAGGCCACTATCGGCTGCAGTTTCAACGAGTGTTCCTTCTGCGGGATGTACCGCGACAAGCGCTTCCGCGTGCGCAAGCTGGACGAGCTCTGCGAGGAGATCGACTGGGCGGCGCGCGAACTGGGAGACGTGCAGAAGGTATTCCTTGCCGACGGTGACGCCCTGGTGGCAAAGGCGTCGTTCCTGGCCGCGCTGCTCGAGAAGCTGCGCGAGGCCTTCCCCCGGCTGCGGCGCGTGAGCTGCTACGCCTCGCCTCAGGCGCTCGCCGTGCGCTCGATTGAGGAGATGACAACCCTGCGGGAGCTCGGGCTCACCCTTTACTACCTCGGCATCGAGAGCGGCCACGACACCGTGCTCGAGCGCCTCGTCAAGGGCGTCGATGCCGCCGAGATGATCCGCGTCGCGCGCAAGGCGGGCGAGGCGGGCGTGAAGCTCTCGACCATGATCCTGCTCGGCGCTGGGGGGCGCGAACTCTCCAAGGACCACGCGCGCGAATCGGCGCGGGTCGTCAACGCCATCCAGCCGCGTTTCGTCAGCACTCTGGTGATGACGCCGGTCGAGGGCACGCCCCTGTGGGATGAGGCGCGCAGGGGAGAGGTGGACGAACTCGCTCCGATCGAGCTCGCGCGCGAACTGCGGACCTTCCTGGCCGCCCTCGAACTCGAAGGCACGGTCTTCCGCTCCAACCACGCGAGCAACTACCTCGCCCTCGCGGGCTCGTTGCCGCGCGACCGGGACAGCCTGGTCGCTGCCCTGGACGCCGTCCTGGCGGATCCCGACCAGGCCTCTTTCCGCCCTGAGTGGTCGCGAGGCCTCTGAGGGCTTGACCGCTCGCTCTCTCCCCGTTCCCCTGCGCCGATGATCACGCCCCGAATTCTGTCCGTGCTGGTCGTTGCGACCGCCGCTCTCCCCCTGACCGCCCTGGCCCAGTCGCCTCCGCCGCCCGGGCCCTGCATCCTGGCCGATGTGCGCCTCTCGGACGATGAAGATGCGCCGCGCGTCTCCATCGTCGTGCGCGAGGGCCGGGTGGCCGCGGTCCTGGACGCGGGCGCGGAACTCCCGGCTGGCCTGCGCCAGATCGACGGCGAGGGAGCTCTGGCGCTGCCGGCCTTCATCGATGGCTTCACGACCCGCGAGTGCGACCAGCCAGAGATCGCGGCCGAGCGTGGCGTGCCGCTCTCGACGGTCGCCAACGTGCTGGCGGGCATGCGAGTCGCGAACCGAAAGGGGCTCGCTCCTTCATTTCGCTCACTCGACGCGATCGATCTGGGAGAGGCCGAACGAGAGGAGTTCCGCAAGCACGGCTTCGGGACTCTCCACAGCGCTCCCTCGGGGGAACTCCTCGCCGGCCGCGGCGCGGCGCTGACCACGAGCGAACTGGCCCTGCGCGAGCGCATCCTGCACGCCGAGGTGGGCCACAACGCCACCTTCCAGGCCAGCGGGAGCGGCTACCCGAGCACGCTCATGGCCTACATCGCTCACCTGCGCCAGTTCTTTCTCGATGCCCAGCGGCACGAACAGCTCCAGACACGCGCGTCAGCCGGCCAACCCGACCGCCGGCCGCCCTTCGACGCGGACCTGGATGCGGTCCTGCCCCTGCTGCGCGGCGAGGGGCGGCTCCTGTGCTTCGCGCAACGCGCGCGAGATTTCGAACGCTGGCTGCGCCTGGCCGATCAGTTCGGCTTCGAGGTCGCCTTCGCCGGGGGCCTGGAAGCATGGCGTGTGGCGGACCTGCTCGCCGAGCGGGGCTGCGCGGTCGTCTTGACCCTCGACTGGGGCGATGAGGTCGACGACCCCGACGCAGAGGATGACGAAGACGCTACTGAACCCGAGGACGACTCCGAGGGCGAACCGGTGGGCGAAACCGATAGCGATCTTGAGGACGAGGCAGACCCTGCTCCGGAGGATGAGGATCAGAGCGACTCGGAATGGGATTACAGCGAACCCGTCGCCGTGGAGCGCGAGCGGCGGAGGCGCTGGGAGGAGCGCCGCGACGGAGCCCTGCGCCTGCACGAGGCGGGCGTTCGGATCGCTTTCGGGAGCGGGGATGACCAACCGGGCGAGCTCGTCGAACGAGTTCGCGAGCTGGTCGACGCGGGCTTGCCGGCAGAGGTCGCGCTCGCAGGGTTGACGGGCGCCGCCGCCGATGTGCTCGGCATCGCTGATCGCGTCGGCCGGATCGCCGCGGGCCAATACGCGAACATCGCCCTCTGGTCGGGTTCGCCCGTGACCGGCAAGGCCCACCTCGCCTGGCTCGTCGTCGATGGGGAGGTGTTCGAGTTCGATCCCGATGAGGCCGACGAGAGCGACGGCGTACCCGACGAGGGCCTCGATGTGAGCGGCGCGTGGGAGGTCACTTTCGAGAGCGACCAGGCTTCCGACGCGACGATGTCGCTCGAGATGTCGGCTTCCGGCGCCGTGACCGGCCGGTTCGTCACCAGCAGTCCGATCAACGACGAGAAGGTAACGGGCGAGCTGGAAGGCCGTCTGTCGGGGAGCACTCTGCGGCTCCGGGGATCGCTCTCCTTCGGCGCCTTCGAGGCTGGCCTGCGATTCGAGGGCACCCTGGAGGGGGGCACGATCCGCGGCGAATCGGGCTGGCGCTTCTCTGGCGGTGAACAGACGAGTGACTTCGAGGCTACACGGACGCCCGATGCGTCGCGGCGGGAGGTGATCAGATGAGTCGCTTGCGTTGGTTCGCCGCGGTGTCGTTGGCCGTCGTCCTGGTCGGTTTGTTGACCGAGGAGGCCAGGGCTTGGGGCGATCACCCGGTCGAGCTCGATGAGCACCGCGAGCCGCGGCTGAAGACCGGTGGAAGCTGCGTGATCACCGGCGCGATGATCCACTCGGCCGTGGCGCCGGCCGCCGTCGGCGACGTGCTCGTCGTGGACGGGCGGATCGAGGCTGTCGGCGAGGTCTCGATCCCCGAGGGATTCGTCGTCATCGACGGCGCAGGCGGCCACCTCGTGCCCGGAGCGGTCGACTGCCACTCGCACATGGCGATCGAACGCGGCATCAACGAGGGGACTGTCTCGATCTCGGCCGAGGTCACCATGCGGGATGTGGTGAACTCGGAGGATCTGACCATCTACCGCGCCCTGGCGGGCGGGACCACGACCGCGCGGCTGCTGCACGGGTCAGCCAATGCGATCGGCGGTCAGGATGCGGTCATCAAGTTGCGCTGGGGTCGACGGCCGGAGGAGCTGCTGATGCGCGACGCGCCGGTCGGGATCAAGTTTGCTCTCGGCGAGAACCCCAAGCGATCGCGCGGAGGGCGCAACGGCTCGCGCTTTCCGGCCACGCGCATGGGTGTCGAGGCGGTCTACGCCCGCGCCTTCGAGGCCGCGCGCGAGTACGCCGCGGACTGGGGGGCTTTCGAAGCGGCGGTCGAGGCCGGCGAGTCGCCGCCCCCGCCGCGCCGGGACCTGCGGCTGGATGCTCTGCAGGGGATCCTCGAGCGCGAGATCCACGTCCACTGCCACTGCTACCGCGCGGATGAGATCCTGATGATCATCCGTACGGCCGAACGCTTCGGTTTTCACCTGGCGACGCTCCAGCATGTACTCGAGGGCTACAAGGTCGCCCGCGAAATGGCCGACGCGGGCGTGGGCGGGTCGACGTTCAGCGACTGGTGGGCTTACAAGATCGAGGCCTACGACGCGATCCCGCACAACGCGGCGATCATGGACCGCGCCGGGGTGCTGTCGTCGGTGAACTCCGACTCGGGCGATCTGGTGCGACGCCTGTTCTGCGAGGCTGCCAAGTCGGTGGGCCACGCTGGACTGGATCCCGTGCGGGCCCTGGCCCTGGTCACCATCAACCCCGCCCGCCAGCTTGGCCTCGGCGAGAGACTGGGTTCGATCGAGGTGGGCAAGGACGCGGACCTGGTGCTCATGAACGGTCTGCCGCTCTCATCGCTCTCGCGCGTGCGCTGGACCATGGTCGAGGGGGAGATCGAGTTCGAGCGACGGGACGCATTCGAACTGGACGGCGAGCCGCTCGTCGCGCGAGCGCTGACCTCCTCTGCGCCGGCTGTCGTCGCGTGGGATCCCGATGGGGGCGAGGCCGTCGCCGTCACGGGGGCCACGATTCATCCGATCGGCGCCCCCTCGTTCGAAGGCGGCACGATTCTCTTTCAAGACGGCCGCATCCTCTCCCTGGGGACCGATGTGTCCTTGCCCGCGGCGACGCGCGTCATCGACGGGACGGGCCGTCATGTGTGGCCGGGGATGATCGCCCTGAACACGGATGTCGGCCTGCGCGAGATCGGCGCCATCGCGGCCACCATGGACACCTCGGAGATCGGCGGGAACCAGCCGGATCTGCGGGTGGCGGCGTCGATCAATGCCGGTTCCGCGCACATCGGTGTCACGCGCGCGGGCGGGCTGTCGCGCTGCCAGACAGCGCCCCAGGGCGGCGGGCCGATCCTCGGCCAGTCGGCCGTGATCGACCTGGACGGCGACACCTGGGAGGAACTCCTGTTCGAGGATCGGGATATGTTGCACATCAACTTCCCGCGCATCGCGAATGATGCGGACCTCGACGAGGAACACGAGGACATCGCGCCCTTGCGGGAACTCCTGGAGGAGGCCCGGCGCCACGCGGACCTCGCGGATGCGGCGGCCGCCTCCGGTGTGCCCCCGCCCCCGGGCGACCCGCGCCTGGAAGCGCTCGCGCCCTACGCCCGAGGTGAGGGACGGATCGCCCTGCACGCCACGAACGCCCAGACGATCCTGAGCGCCCTGCGCTTCGCGAGCGAGGAGAAGCTGGACTGCGTGCTGTTCGGTGCGACGGAGGGCTGGAAGGTCGCCGATGCGATCGTTCGCTCGGGGATGGGTGTCGTGATCGGGCCCGTCCTGGCGGTCCCGCGCTCCGAGTTCGACCCCTACGACAGCGCCTATGCCAACCCGGCCGTATTGCACCGCTCCGGCGTGGAGGTGGCCTTGATGTCGGATGACTCCCAGAACACGCGCAACCTCGCGCACCACGCTGCCATGGCCGCGGCCTTCGGCTTGCCCCGTGAGGAGGCCCTGCGCGCCGTGACCCTCTACCCTGCCCGCGTGCTCGGCATCGCCGACCGCCTCGGGAGCCTGGAGGTGGGCAAGATCGCGGACGTGCTGGTGACCGACGGCGATCTGCTCGAGATCACCTCGCGCGTGGAGTACCTCTTCATCGACGGGCGCCAGGTTGACCTCGCGAACCGCCAGACTCGCCTCCGCGACCGCTACCAGGCCCGCCTGGAGCGGCTCTCCGGCGAGTAGGCCAGAGGTTGTCAGGCGGGCTCAGGGAAGCGTGCCCGTGGACTCATCCGCATCGCGATCCAGCGCGTGTTCGCGCGTCGCTCTCGCAGAGAGGGCCCAGGGGCGAGACCTCAGGCGAGGCTGTTCCAGATCAGCACGCCGATCAGCGCGAGCCACAGTGTGCGTCCCAGAGCGCGTTCGAAGCGGCGTGCCCGCTCGATCCGCGCCGAACCTTCGTCGAAGGCCGTCGGCCCGGTCTGTCGTTGTGATTCTTCGATGGTCCAAGCCAGTTCCCTACCCCTTCGTGTCATCCTCGCTCCTCCTCGAGCCCCCTGTCGGTCTGTGGAATAGCGCCCGACCTCGGTCCGGTTACAAGGACTTGCGGACCTTGTCGGGAACACGACACTGGACGAGACGAGGGCGCGCCAGGTTCCCCACTGACACAACGGTTACGATCGCCAGGCAGATCAGGAGCAAGGATCAGGAATGGACGTGAAACAGGTCGAGGTTTGTTGTCCCGGGTGTTCACACCACCTCACGATCGATGTGCGAACTGCCACAGTACTGCGTGCGGTTCCGCCCAGTGAGGGGGATGACGAGGGGAAGATCGGGGTCGACCCGACGAGATGGGGCGCGGCGGAGGATCAGGTCAGCGAGCGCGTGGAGGGTGCTTCGGACAAACTGGACGCCGCGCTCGAGAAAGAGCGTGACCGGGCGAGCCACTTCGACGCGCTCTTCGACCGGGCGCGCGAGAAGGCTAATCGACGGGAGGAAGAGGAATCCGACTGAATTCGGTGCGCAGAATGCGCTCCCCAGGCCAGCGACGGCACACTCATGGCTTCGATAGGCCGGTCGTCCTGGAGGTGTCGCGAAGGGTTCGATTTCCGCGGGCTCGCGGGACCCAAGGCGCTACCTTCTGGGGCCTACGGAGAAGGGGCGAAGTCGGGCGCGTACCCCGCAGCCACCCCATCCGCGCCCAACCGACATACTTTTGAGCCGAACCTAGATGCCCGAAGGCCGCTACCAAGCCGTCAAGGCCTACGCCAACCAGCCGTTCCTTAACTCACCGGATGCGCGCACGCTGCGCATCCTGGCGGAGTACATGGAACCCGAAGCGCGCTTCCGGGAGTTCCATGTGAAGGACACGATCGTGTTCTTCGGCTCGGCGCGAATCCTCTCGCGCGAAGCGGCTCAGGAGCAGGTGGAGCGAGCCCGGGCTGGCGAGGGCGAACTGGAGATGGCTGAAGAGTGCCTGGCCATGTCCCGCTACTACGAGGATGCCCGTGAGCTGGCGCGGCGCTTGACGATCTGGTCGAAGGGTCTGGAGAGCGCGGAGCGACGCTTCGTCATCTGCTCGGGAGGAGGGCCGGGAATCATGGAGGCGGCCAACCGCGGGGCCTCGGAGGCCAAGGGCGAGAACGTGGGCCTCAACATCTCCGTTCCCTTCGAGCAGAACGACAACCCCTACATCACCCACCGGCTGTCCTTTGAGTTCCACTACTTCTTCATGCGGAAGTTCTGGTTCAACTACCTCGCCAAGGCGATGGTCATCATGCCCGGAGGCTTCGGTACCCTGGACGAGTTCATGGAGACGGTGACGCTGATCCAGACTCAGAAGATCACGAAGCCGTTACCCATCGTGATGTACGGCACCGATTACTGGGACGAGGTCCTGAACATCGAGCCAATGGTTCGCCATGGGACCGTGAGCAAGGAAGACCTGGCCCTGTTCCATCGCTCAAACTCCGTCGATGATGCCTTCGAGTACTTGACCAGTGAACTGACCAAGAGGGTGCTGAAGTCCCCCGAGCAGGAGGGCGACTGAGCCCGCATAGGCTGTTCCACCGGCTGCAGGGAGCCTTCGCGGGGCGAGGGGTGCACCGGGCGGGCCCCAGTCGCTATGTTTCTCGCTCCCGCGCCGGACTCCGGCTCTCAAGAGAGGCTCGGAAGGGGGCCGATAGAGCCGACAGGCCACGATTATCGCATGACACAGTTCCCTTCCGTCAACTTCACCCGCACGGGGCGGGGGCTCTTCTCCACGGAGGAGATCCTCGACCTGATGCGTGGCGAGTGCGATCGGGCGCAGCGCTACGCCTATCCGCTGACCCTCCTGCGGGTCTGCGTCGATCGGCTCGAGCAACTCGGCGACCTCTACGGGTACGAGTCCCGCGAGCGTGTGCTGGAGGAGGTGGGCGAGGTCCTGTGTTCCGTGACGCGCGAGAGCGACATGCTCGGCTGCATCGTCGATAGCCAGTTCCTGGCTCTGTTCCCGCACACACCGTCCGTGGCAGGCCGTGCGCTCGCCGGGCGGCTGATCGACTCGGCGGCCCGTCTGGCCTTTCACCAGGGCGTGGCGGAGGTCAAGATCACCCTCAGCATCGGCATAGCACAGCGCGAGCCCGGGGCGAGCGCCAGCCTCGACGAGCTGATTGCCGAGTCCGCGCTGGCGCTCGAGGGCGCGCTCGTGGCCGGTGGCAACAGGGCTGAGGAGCACGAACCGCCCGCGCCTCAGTTGTCCGCAGGAGCCGAACCCGTGCCGGCGGATATCGAGCAGATCGGCGCGATGCTGGACCGCATGCTCAGCGAGCGTGTCCAGGAAATGTTCGAGTCGATGGGCCAGCAGGTGCCGGACTTCGGCGGCCATGAACAGGAAGTGCTCTCTCTCGCCATCCGGAAGATGGAAGAGGAGCGGAAGGACCTCGTCTCGCAGCACCGCGAGGAGATGGACGCGCTGTCGCGTCGCATGGAGAAGCTGGCAGCGGGCCTCGAGATCACCGAGGAGGAACTCCGCCGCGCTCTCGCTCAGAAGGGCTTTGACCCGGGCGTGGCGTCGCTGTATCGAACGGTGCAGGGGCTGGAGGAAGAAGAGACGGATCAGGAGTTGAAGCGGGCCATGATGTCGAAGATCTTCGAGGCCAACCTGGAGTTGAGAGAAAAACGGGGAGAGGTGGGTTAGCCCTATCTCCCTTCTGAATCGAGAGTTGTCTGCTAGTCGAGAAACGGCGAAGGATCATGTCCCAATCTCCCACTGAGAAGAGTGCTACCGCGGCGGAGGAAAGCTCCGCGTCGTCCGACGCCGGCGTCCTGTACGTCGGGATCGACCTGGGCACATCGCGTACTTCCGTCGCCGCCAGTAACGGCGTGCGTGTGACGCTTGCCTCCTACGTCGGATACCCCAAGGACGTCGTCAGCAAGAAACTGCTGAAGCAGGACATCCTCTACGGGGACGACGCGATCGCCCACCGCCTGTCACTGGACCTCTACCGCCCGCTCGAGCACGGTGTGCTCAAGGTCACCGGGGACGGTTCGGCGGAGGACAAGGGCAACCTGAGGGCCTCGCGCGATCTGCTGATCGAGGCGATCCGCCGCGCCCGGCCGCGCAAGGATGAGCTGGTGTACGCGGTGATCGGTGCGCCCGCCCAGGCGAGCATCACGAGCAAAAGCTCGATCGTCGACATCGCCAGGGAGTGCGTGGACTCGGTCATGCTCTGCTCCGAGCCCTTCGCCGTGGCCTACGGTCAGGACATGCTGGACGACGTACTCGTGATCGACATCGGCGCAGGGACGGTGGATCTGTGTCGGATGCACGGCACCATGCCCGAGGACACCGACCAGATCACCCTGAATACGGCCGGTGACTTCGTCGATGCGGAGCTGGCCGCCCTCATTCGTCAAAGCCACCCCGGGGCTCAGTTCTCGGACCGGATGCTGAAGGACATCAAGGAGCGTCACTCCAGCGTCGCGGAGGTCATGCAGCCTGTCCTGGTGACCCTGCCTGTCGACGGCAAGCCGACGGAGTTTGATCTGACGAGTGAGATCCAGACGGCCTGCCGCTCGATCGTCCCGCCGATCGTGGAGGGTCTGGGGAAGCTGGTGGGCACCTTCGACCCCGAGTTCCAGCAGCGTCTCAAGGACCGCGTCTTGCTTGCGGGCGGCGGCAGCCAGATCAAGGGGCTCGATTTAGCCATCGAGAAGGAAATGGTTGAGCGCCTCGGCGGCGGCAAGGTCTCGCGCATCGAGGAGCCGCTCTACGGCGGAGCGAACGGCGCATTGAAGATCGCGCACGACATGCCAGAGGATTTCTGGGAGCGGTTGAAGTAGCTCGTCGGGGGCCCTATTCGTCGCTGCTGGTGTGATCGTGGACGACTAGCCACTGGCCGTCGATCTTGCGCAGCAGGAGCGTGAAGAGTCCGCCCAGGGGCGGGCTGTCAGCGAACTCCAGCCGCCACCTCCCGCGCAGCGCGGCGCTCTCGGGCGAGAGGGGGAGCGGCTCGAGGTCGCTGAAGGTGAGCTTCCCCATAGCGGCGCCGTCGCTCTGGTAGCGGCGGTGGTAGCGCTCGACCAGGGAAGCGTAGCCTCGGGTCACCGTGCCGCCCGAGAAGAACGTCAGGCCCTCGGAGCGCCAGTAGCCGCGCTCGACGAAGGCGTCCAGGTCACCGTTGTTCCAGGCCTCCTGCTGGGCCTGCAGCACGGTCGTGAGCTCGCCTGGCGCGGGGGTCGTCGCGCAGGCGACGGCGAGCAGGGTGACGATAGCCGGGAGGGAATTCGGGCGCTGCATCGCCCTGATTCTCGACTCGCCAGGCATGGAGGGTCAATTGTCGCCGTCGCAAAGCGCGGAGAGAGGCTATTCTCACACCCCGCCGAGGTGCGCAGCGGATGGGCCGGCGTATCGTCGAGCCGGCGAGGCGAGCAAGGCACAGAGGAGAAAAGTTCATGGCTGATCAGATCGACTACCGACTCGAGGGCGACGACTTTCAGGCGGTGGTCATCACCCTGGATCCCGGGGAGGCCGTGCGGGCCGAACCCGGGGCGATGATGTACATGGAAACGGGCGTCGAGATGGCCACGTCCACTGGTGGCGGGCTGATGAAGGGGCTCAAGCGAATGGTGGGCGGAGAGAGTTTCTTCATCACGACCTTCTCCAACGAGGGCGCGTCGCGGGCCGAGGTCGGCTTCGCGGCCTCCTACCCAGGGAAGATCATGCCGGTCGACCTCGCAGCGGGATCCATCCTCTGCCAGCGGGACGCCTACCTCTGCTCGGCGGACGGCGTCGAGGTCTCCGTCGCCTTCACGCGCCGCCTGGGGGCGGGGTTCTTTGGCGGCGAGGGCTTCATCCTCCAGCGCCTCGAGGGCAACGGCCTGGCCTTCGTGCACGCCGGCGGCCACATCGTCGAGCGCGACCTGGGCACCGGAGAGACCCTGCGCGTGGACACCGGGTGCATCGTCGGTTTCCAGGAGTGCGTCGACTACGACATAAAGATGGTCAAGGGCGTCAAGAGCATGGTCTTCGGCGGCGAAGGCCTCTTCTACGCGCTCCTGACCGGACCGGGGAAGATCTGGCTGCAGACCACCCCCTTCTCGCGCTTTGCCGACCGTGTCATGTCCGCCGCCGGGGCGAACAAGGGTCAGGTCAAGCGTGGCGGCAACCTGATCGGCTCCATGCTCAGCGGAGACTGAGCTCGGTTTCAGTCGTTTCCGACGTAGCCGAGGCCCTTGAGGGCATCGAGCGTGCTGCTGTCGCCGTGTGCCTCGGCGTCTTTGCCCATGCGATCTCGCAGTGCGATCAGGGCCGTGTTCTCGGGAAAGGCAACCATGCCGGCGCCCAGGATCTCGATGCCCTCGGCGTAGGCGCCCTGGGCCTTGAAGTCGGTGACGATCAGGTTGAAGTCGCGGTACTCGAGGGCCGCGCTCGCCGAGAGGGCCAGGAAAGCGTCCTTCGCCGCGGGCGGGTCGAGGTGCGCCTGGGCGCGGCACTGTCCCAGCTGGGCCTCCAGTAAGCGCGGATCGTCCGCCGCGAAGGCTTCAGCGGCCGCGGCGAACTCCTCGTAGGCGAGTTCGAAGTTCCCCGAGTTGAGCGCCTTCTGCCCGGCATCCGTGCGCTGGCCGGGATCCGGGGAGCCGCAAGCTGCGAGGGTCAGGGACAGGAAGAGAGCGAGGACGGTGGAAACGGGCTGCATGGGTTCACCAGGAGGTCGAGGGCGGGGCAGGACGTCGGCCAGTGCCGTGGATCGCCCGCCGAGGTGCCGTCACAGGGTGGCCGGCGGGCGCCTGACTCTACGGGCTCGCGAGAGGCTGCGTGAGCCCCCAGCCGCAGGAACGATGCCGCAAACCCGTGGGGGAGCGAGGCTTGCACCCCTGGAGGCCCCAGGGGCCAGTTTTTCCCAAAGGGGGCTCCTATAGCACTCCGATAGGAGTATGATGAGAGTGTTATTGGAGTGCGCCTCCCTCGCGGGGAGCCTCGGGTAGCGTCCGTGCCATCGTCGGGGTCCGTGCCCCCGAATAGTGATCCTGCGCCTCGGAGGGCGAAACACACCCTCTTCAGGGCCAGGTTCATTCCATCACAAGGAGCCGTCGTGCGAGAGAGCAAGGTGACCGTCAAGATCCCTCGCCCGCTGTATCGAAAGATCCAACAGGTTGTCGAGGACTCCGGGTTCAACTCGCCCACCGACTTCATCGTCTTCGTGTTGCGGGACCTGATGGGCGAGGCGGACGAGCACACTCCGATCGAGTTCAAGCCTGAAGAGCTCGAGGACATCAAACGCAAGCTCAAGAACCTCGGATACCTCTAGTCCCCCCTGCCTCATCATGACCCTCTCGACCAGTTCCAGCGTCTCCCCCGTTCACGGCGGCCTCACCGAGCCCGTCGATCTCATCGTCTCCCCCGCCGACGTCGATCTCGCCGCCTGGCAGGCTCTGCCGCGTGTGGACGTGAACGAGATCGATGCGACCACCCTGTACCGCGTCGCCGACGGCACCCTGAGCCCCTTGACCGGCCCGATGGGCCACGCCGACCAGGACAGCGTGCTCGAGCGCGCCGCCATCGAGCGCGAAGGTCAGTGGTGGGCCTGGGGCATCCCGATCATCCTCCCCCTGACTGACGCGGAAGCCGAGCAGTGCAGCGCGGGCGCGACCGTCGGCCTGTGGCGCGACGGCGAGCTCTTCGGGACCCTGGAAGTGGACGAGGTCCACGACTGGGACAAGGAGCGCTTCATCGCGGGGGTCTACGGCACCGAGCGCACCGATCACCCCGGCGCGCGGCTGTGGACGGCTGACGAACGCTCGAAGCTCGTGGGCGGTTCGATTCGCCTGCTGCCCTTCAACGATCAGCGCGCTTTCGCATCGCGTGTCCTCTCACCGCGCGAGGTGCGCGCCCTGATCGAGTCCGCCGGCTTCGAGCAGACCGTGGCCTTCCAGACCCGCAACCCCCTGCACCGGGCACACGAGTACGCCCTCGTGCATGGCGCGGAGACCATCCTGCGCGAGACCGGCAAGCGCACGGGCGTGATCCTCAACCCGCTCGTCGGCCAACTCAAGGGCGACGACGTCCCCGCCGCCGAGCGCATGCAGACCTACGAGGCGCTCCTCGAGGGCCGCTTCCTGGGCCAGGGCGACATGGACGAGGCCCTGTGGAGCGCGGCGGGCCAGGACCTCAACGACCAGCTCGAGCTGATCGGCCTCGACATCCGCATGTACTACGGCGGTCCGCGCGAGGCCATCCAGCACGCGGTCTATCGCCAGAACATGGGCTTCACGCACTTCATCATCGGCCGCAAGCACGCGGACGCTCCCTTCGACAACGGCGACGCGATCTGGGGTGACTTCGACGCCCAGGTCGTCTTCGAGAACCTGGGCGGTTCCCTGGCCATCCAGACCGTGAACGTCGGTTTCGCGGCCTTCTTCGAGGAACTCGGTCGCGTGGGCCTCATGGGCGACAACAAGGGCAAGACTGCTGTCGGGATCTCGGGCACGAAGATGCGCGAGATCCTCGGTCGGGGCGAGCTGCCGGACGAGCGCGTGATGCGCCCCTCGACCGCGCGCATTCTGGCCGCCTTCTACCAGTCCCAGGAGAAGTAGGGATGGGCCTGTTCGATTCACTCAAGAAGAAGAGCTCGAACCCGAAGCCCCCCGTGCGCCCGATGAGGGCGCCGGCGGGACTGCGGGCTCAGCCCGAACCGCAGGCGGACAACAACTTCATCATCGTCATCCTCGACAGCCTGCGCTACGACTCCTACATGGCCGCCGCGCCGAAGGTGATCAACAAGCTCGGCAAGGTCGAGAAGCGCTACTCATACGCCGCGTGGACGGCACCGTCCCACTACAACCTGTTGACGGGCCTCCTTCCTCACACGTCACCGGAAAACGTCTACGCGTCGGAGTACTACAAAGAGGACTTCCTCAACTACAACAAGCGCCTGGGTGCCAAGGGGATCGAGTTTGCCAAGATGGTCCCCGGCCTGTGGTTGCCTGGTCTGTTGCGCAACACCCTCGGCTACCGAACGCACGCTCGTGTCAGCCTGCCGGTCCTGAACCCCAAGACGGGGATCAATCGGGACTTCGACACCTTCCAGCTCATGGACTCGCACAACGACATGCGGGCCATGCTGTCCACCATGAAGTTCGGCTCGGACCGCCCGAGCTTCTACATGCTGAACGTGGGCGAGACGCACTACCCCTACGCAAAGCCCGACGAGGACTCCTCGATGTGGCCCCGCATCAGCGGCGTCAACGGCGTCTTCAAGAAGCTCGATGGGCAGACCGACGAGGAGGGGAACCTCATCAAGGACGAAGAGGCTCCCAAGTTCTTCGATCAGGGCAAGCTTGATGAGCTGCGTGAGCGGCAGATCGACACCGTCCGTTTCCTCGACGGAGTGTTCGAAGAGCTGTTCGACATGGTTCCGGAGAACACCCACATCATCGTCACCGCCGATCACGGCGAGCTGTTCGGCGAGGCCGGCTACTTCGGCCACGGCCCGATCATGCACGAGAAGTGCTTCGAGGTTCCCTATCTCGAGGGCAAGGTCCGCTGACCCGCGCCCTCCGCATCGTCCGCACACTTACTTTCTCTCTCCATTCCCCTCAGACAACAGATCGATAGCGACTGCATCCCAGCCATGGCAAACAAAGGACTCACCCTCTGGTTCACCGGACTCTCCGGATCTGGAAAAAGCACCCTTGCCCAGTACCTCACTCCCATCCTCCTCGAGCGCGGCTGCGCCGTCGAGGTGCTGGACGGTGACGAGGTACGCGAAAACCTCAGCAAGGGCCTCGGCTTCAGCAAGGAAGATCGCGACACCAACATCCGCCGGATCGGGTATGTCGCGAACCTCCTCTCGCGCAACGGCGTGTGCGCCATCACGGCCGCGATCTCGCCCTACCGATCAGTGCGCGATGAGATCCGCGAGATGACCAGTGCGACGTTCGTCGAGGTCTTCGTCCACGCTCCGCTGGCCGTGGTCGAGGAGCGCGATACCAAGGGGCTCTACAAGAAGGCCCGCGCGGGCATCATCAAGAACTTCACCGGCATCAGCGACCCCTACGAGGAGCCCGAGACCCCCGAGGTTGTTGTCAACACGGGCGACGAGAGCATCGAGGGGTCGGCCGAAAGGATCCTGGCCTACCTGACCGAGCAGGGCCTCCTGCCGGGGAGCTGACACCATCTCCGGGGACCCGGAGGTGGAGGAGTCCTGCAGGCGACCCTCTCACTCCCGGGTCGACGGGGCGTATAGTCCTGCTGCGTTCCCCCTCCTCCGCTGCATGCGTCATCGTCACGGAAACCTGCGCACGAGCCTCCTGGCGGCTCTCTTCCTGATCGGCTCCAGCCATCCGGCGCTGGCCTACATCGGGCCGGGGGCCGGCTTTGCAGCGGCTGGAGCGGCTTACGCGCTGCTCGGGACGTTCCTGCTCGTCTTCATCATCCTGCTGCTCTGGCCCGTCAAGGCCGTCTACCGCCTCGCGACGGCCTTCAGGTTTCCCAAGCCCAAGGTCAAGCGCGTCGTCGTCCTGGGTCTGGACGGATTCGATCCGGGGCTCGCGCAACGCTTCATGGACGAGGGCCGCATGCCCAACTTCAAGAAGCTGGCCGAGGAGGGCTGCTTTCATCCTCTGGCCACGGCCTGCCCGTCGATCTCGCCTGTGGCCTGGTCGAGCTTTGCGACCGGCGTGGACGCCTCGCGGCACAACATCTACGACTTCCTCACGCGCGATCCCTGCAACTACCTGCCGGTGCTCTCCTCCTCGGAGACCGGCACGCTCCCGCGCACCCTCAACCTGGGTTTCGCCAGGATTCCCTTCGGGAAGAAGGCATTTTTCCGCCTGCTCCAGAAGAGTCAGCCCTTCTGGAAGCTGCTGGGTGCGAACCGCGTCTGGTCGTCGATCATTCGCGTTCCGATCACCTTCCCGCCGCAGAAGTTCAAGAACGGGACCCTGCTCTCGGGCATGTGCGTACCAGACATCCAGGGAACGCAGGGGTCGTTCGCGTTCTACTCGACCCGCTCGCGTCCGACGGGCGCGCACATCGGCGGCCAGCAGTACCAGGTTACCCGGCTCGGCAATCGCATCGAGTCAAAACTGACGGGGCCCGCGGGGGCCGACGGACACCCGATGAAGTCGCCGTTCTCGGTGGAGTTCGACGATGATTCACGACGCGCCCGGGTCACGGTCGGAGGCGACACGGTCGAGGTCGGGTTTCGCGAGTACACGCCATGGCTGCGCATCCCCTTCGACGGGGTCAACGGGATCGCTCGCGCCTACATCCAGACCTGGGACGAGCAGGACGTGGAGGTGTACTTCACGCCCATCAACATCGATCCCGACAGCCCGGCGATGCCGATCTCCCACCCCTTCGTCTACGCGATCTACCTCGCGAAACTGTTCGGTCCCTACGCGACCCTCGGTCTGGCGGAGGACACCTGGGCCCTGAACGAGCGCGTGATCGACGAGGAAGCGTTCCTCAAGCAGGCCTGGCTGATCTTCGAGGAGCGCAAGAAGCAGCTCTGGGATGTGCTCGAGAAGACCAAGAAGGGCTTCGTCACGGTCGTCTTCGACACGACCGATCGCATCTCCCACATGTTCTACCGCTACCTGGATCCCGACCATCCGGCGAACCGCGGCAAGGACACCGAGCTTCACGCAGACGTGATCCCTGCCATGTACGCCCGCATGGACGAGTTCGTCGCCGAGGTGCGAGAGAAGGTGGACCGGGTCGAGGACACTGTGTTGATGGTGATCAGCGACCACGGGTTCACCAATTTTCGCCGCGGCGTCAATCTGAACTCCTGGCTGCGAGACGAGGGCTACCTCGTGCTCAAGGAGGGCTTCAGCACGTCCGGAGACTACTTCAGGGATGTGGATTGGACGAAGACGCGGGCCTTCACCATCGGCCTGACGGGGATATTCATCAACCGCATCGGCCGCGAGGCACAGGGCACCGTCACGCCCGGCGAACTCGGCGGCCTGTGCCGCGAGATCAAGCAGAAGCTGGAAGCGCTGTGCGACCCGCTCGACGGTCAGTCGGTCATCAAGGAGGCCTTCATCACCGAAGAGCTCCACTCTGGGCCCTATCGCGACATGGCGCCCGAACTCTTGATCGGCTACCACAAAGGCTTCCGGCACTCGTGGGACTGCGCTACTGGCTGCGCCTCCGAGATCGTCTTCAGCGACAACACTAAATCGTGGTCCGGTGACCACTGTGTCGATCCGCGCCTGGTGCCGGGTGTGTTGTGGTGCAACCGGCCCATCGATAAGCGCGATCCCGAATTGCTCGACATGGCGCCGACAGTGCTCGATCTCTTCGGCGTGCAGATTCCGGCCTACATGCAAGGCTCTCCGCTCTTCGACGGGACGCCCCGCAGCGGTGGGCGGTCGGTACCCGAGACGCCGACCGCCACCGGAGAGGTGTCCCGGGCTCCGAAGGAGCCGGAGGAGGCTCAATGACGCTCCCGCGCTGGACGACCTACCCGGCCCTGGCCGCGCTCGCGTTCTTCGCCCTGGCGGCGATCCCGCGCGTCAAGCCAGTGGCTGAGCCTCATGCCGACGCTGCGCCGGCAGCGCGCCACGACCCGCTCGCGTCCGCTGCTGCCACCACCTCGCGCTTCAAGCGCGTCGTCGTGCTGGGCATCGACGGGCTGGACCCAGAGCTGCTGGCGGAGACGGTCCGGCGCTTCCCTGATCGGATGCAGCACTTCCAGCGCCTGATGGGAGAGGGCGGCCTGCATTCCCTGGGGACCTCGACTCCGCCTCAGAGCCCCGTCGCCTGGTCGAACTTCATCACTGGCATGGACCCGGGGGGCCACGGAATCTTCGACTTTATCCACCGTGATCCGGTGCTGCGCTCCCCGGCGCCGGGCTCGGTGCGGGAGGTCAAGGGCAGCGAGCTCTCCCTGTGGGGCGACTGGAAGTTCCCGATCGGCGGCGACACGCCCAGCAACCGCAGCGGCGAGGCCTTCTGGGTGACCCTCGCCCGGGCGGGAGTGCCCGCCGACATCTGGCGCATGCCGGCCAACTTCCCGGTCGAGCCGGCCGAGGGCCTGTCGTTCTCGGGGATGATGACCCCCGCGCTCGACTCCGCCTATGGGGAGTACACGATCTACACCTCCGACCCGCCAATCGAGGCCAGGCGCAGCGGCGGCCGCTTCGTGACGGTCCGCGAGTTCGGTGAGACGATCGTCACCGAGATCGCCGGGCCGCCCAACACCTTCAAGGAGGGCGACCCACACCAGCGCGCTCCGCTCTCGATCCACATCGATCGCGAGAACGCCGCGGCGGTCATCGATACCGGTACCGACGCTGTGGTGCTCGCTCCTGGGGAATGGAGTGACTTCCTCCAGGTTGATTTCGACATCCTGCCCTGGGGGGCGATGACGATCAGCGGCGTCGTGCGGTTCTACCTGCGCTCACTCGATCCGTTCGAGCTCTACGCGTCTCCCGTCAACATCGACCCGCGCTCGCCCGCCACGCCGGTCTCCCTGCCCGAGGAGGCGAGCGGCGAACTCGCCGAGGCGATCGGACTCTACTACACCCAAGGCATGGCGGAGGAAGTCAACGCCCTCAAGGACCAGGCCATCGACGAGGCCGAGTTCATGACGCAGACGCGCCTGATCTACGATCAGCGCGTGCGCATGATGGACTACGCCCTCGACCGTTACCTCGAAGGTGATGACGGCGGTCTGTTCTTTTTCTACTTCTCCACCATCGATCTGAACTGCCACATGATGTGGCGGGTTCACGACGAGTCTCACCCGGCGCACGAGCCCGTGGCTGGGTTTGCGGCCCAGGATTCGTCCGAGTGGTCCGGTCGCGCGGAGAGCACCTGGAAGGAAGTCGTCTACGACCTGTATCTGCTCATGGATCCGGTGCTGGGAACGCTCAGGGAGAGGGTTGGCGAGGACGCGCTGATCATGGTCATGAGCGACCACGGCTTCGAGTCCTACCGGCGCAAGTTCAGCCTCAACACCTGGCTCCTCGAAGAGGGCTACCTGGTGCTCAAGGAGGGTCTGGAGCGTGAGCTTGTGCGCGCCGACCCCGACTTCCAGCAGGTCAACATCTGGAGCGCGGTGGATTGGACGCGGACAAGGGCTTACGGGATGGGATTCAACGGCCTCTACCTGAACCTGGCCGGACGAGAGCTGGACAACCCCGACACACCGGCCGTGGACGAGGGCGGCATCGTCAAGCCGGGGCCCGAGGCGGAGTCGTTGGTCGAGGAGTTGCAGCGAAAGCTCGAGGCGATCGACGACGGCGGTGTGCGCGTCGTACTTCGTGCGGACATCACCGCCGAGGTGTACGCGGGCGCCCGCAAGGACGAGGCGCCTGACATCCAGGTCGGATACAACGCAGGCTACGGCAACGCGGACGCCTCCTCGGTCGGCCGCATCCCGAACGCCGTCCTCAGCGACAACCTGGGCGGAACCTTCAACGGGAACCACCTGATGGCACCGGAAGTCGTGGCAGGTACCCTGCTCACCAATGGAACGGTCTTGCCTGGCGAGCACAGCCTGGAGGATCTGACCGTGGAACTGCTGAAACAGTACGGGATCGCGCCCGGCGCGGACCTGATCGGACACCCTGTCTTCGAGACAAACCCCTGACGAGAGGAGCGGCCATGTTTGGTGGCGGCAACAAGATCAAGCTTGAGAAGGAACTCCTGGATCGCGTGAAGCAGGTCGCCGAGGTGGCGGGCTACGCGTCGCACGAGGAGTTCATCGTTCACATCATTGAAAAGGAGCTGTCGAACTTCGAGGACGGCGCTTCCGACGAGGACATCACCGAGAAGCTGCGCGGGTTGGGCTACATCAGCTGACCCGTCAGAGCCACCTGAGATGAACGCGATCAACGGCGCAGTCAATACCCTGTTCGACCTGGCCCTGAAGCCCCTGGAGCTTCTGGGGCGGGAGTTCACGCTGCTGGTCGTGAGCGGCGTGTTCGGGATCGGGGCGCTCGTCGCGTTCAAGCACATCAGCTGGCAGCGCGGCATCAAGGGGACCAAGGACAAGATCAAGGGCCACATGATCGCCATTCGCCTCTACCAGGATGACCTGGTCGTGGTGTTGCAATCGACGGGCAAGGTTCTGGCGCACATCCTCAAGTACCTGGGCCTCAACTTCGGTCCCTTTGTGCCCCTCGCTCTGCCATTTGTCTTTGTCGTCGCGCAGATGGTCACGCGCTATGGCTTTGAGCCCGTCGGTGTCCAGGGGCGCGAGCGGGTGGTGGAGTTGCTCCCCGGTCAGGGGACCCTGGTGCGCGTGGAGTTTGCACGCGAGCACCGTGCTCTGGCGGGGGAGATGGAGTTGATCCTTCCGCCGGGTGTCGAGGCCTTGAGCCCCCTCGCCCGCATCCCCTCGCGCGGTCTGGCCTTCCAGGAGGTCGTGGTCACGGCGCCTGGTCTGCACGAGCTTGAGTTCCGTTTGGCGGACGGCACCCGCGAACTCAAGCTCCTGGCGGCGGGCGACGTACAGGCGCCGATGTTGCAACCTGAGCGCGTGCGCTCTTTCTGGCTCTCGTTCATGTGGCCGGCAGAGGACCGATTCCCCGCAGAGTCGCCCTTCTCACGCGTCTCCATCCACTACCCCGACGGCGAACTGGCCTGGCTCCCCGACGGAGCGGGGGGCATCGTGATCGTCTTCATCCTCGCCTCGATGGTGTTTGGCTTCGCGATGCTCAAACCGCTGGGCGTGGAGATCTGATGGCCTTCTCTCCCGATGTCGAGCGGGCCCTCCGCGTGGCGTGCGCGGCCCACGCTAAGCAGTTCCGAAAGGACGGGCGAACCCCCTATTTCCTCCACCCGGTCCACGTGGCGCTGATTCTCGCGCGCTGGGGAGCGGACGCGGTCACCCTGCAAGCCGGAATCCTGCATGACGTGGTCGAGGACTGCGCGGAGTGGACCGCTGAGCGTCTGCGCGAGGAGTTCGGCGCGTCGGTGGCGGATGTAGTGGCTGATGTGACCGAGGACAAATCGATCGCGAGCTGGGCGGAGCGCAAGAGGCTGGCGCTCGCGCACGTGGCGACCATGAGCGAGCGCGCACTGTTGGTGAAGGCCGCCGACAAGCTGCACAACATGCACAGCCTCGCCGCTGACCTACGCGAGCACCCCGAGGATGCCTGGGCGGCGTTCAACGGGGGACGGGAGGGGACACTGCGTGTCGCGCGGGAGCTCGTGGCCGCCCTTGCGATGCGCCTGAGCGAAGAGCACGCCGCCCCCCTTCTCAAGGCTCTCGGTGAGCTGGAGAGCGTGGCCTGAAGAGCGTGGGTTGCGGCCGGCGACCGGTCGGACTAGAACGAGGAGCATGACCCTGGCACCGCGCACCGTGCTCGCTCTCGCGCTCCTCGCCACCGGGTGGACGCCCGCCGGAGCCGTGAGCGTCGGGCTTCAGGGAGGCTACACCACCGAGAAGCACGTCGAGCACGGGCTCTCGTTCCCGCGCGCGCGCAGCTACCAACGCATCCCGACCAAACCCAATGAACCCTGGGTCATCCTCAAGTACACCGAGGAGTTGCGCGCGGATCGGGAGGGGAGAGGATACCGACCCGACATGCTCGTTCTGCGGATCGACTACGTCGCGGACGCCGGGCCGACGACACCGGGCTCGGGGAAACGGGAGGACGACGACCGGGAAGGCGCCGAGGGCGAGGACGTGGCGGAAGGTGAGGAGGCCGAGGCCAAGCCCCCGCCGCCGATCAACAGCTTCGAGCGCTACCTCGAGCAGCGTGGGCGCGGCTGGACGCTGGGGAAAGCCACCGCGGGCAAGACGCGCGGCGAGTGGAAGGCAACGGAGTTCGAACTCGTCCGACCTCCCAAGGCGCGCGGCAACCTCGTGGGATGGGCCTATGTCTGGGAGATGGAGCGCGAGCGCACGATCGGGGTGCTCGGCTACTGTCCGGAGGGCCGCCTGGGTGAACAGGCGAAGATCTGGCGCAACACCGCCAGCAAAATGAGATTCAGTGAGCCCGCCCCGAACCCGGAGCGGCGGAAGTGGGAGCGGTTCTACGTGCGCCGGAACTACGTGGATCCCGCCTACCGCATCGAGACCCGCCTCTCACTCCCCGACAAGTGGAAGGCCGAGGACACCGAGAACTACCTCGTCGTCTACAACACCAAGGACCAGCCGCTCGTGCGCAAGATCGTGCGCGACATCGAACTCATCCGCGCCGAGTACGAGGTGCTCTTCCCTCCCGCGCAACCGATCGAGGCCGTATCGACCGTCCGCATCTGCGAGAACCGCGACGAGTATTACGAGTACGGAGGCCCGCGCGGGAGCGCTGGGTACTGGAACTACCGTGACGAGGAGCTCGTCCTTTACGACGCGACGAAGCGCGAGAAGGGCGAGCAAACGGACAAGACCGACACCTTCATCGTCCTCTACCACGAGGCCTTCCACCAGTTCATCCACTACTCCGCCGGCGAGCTTGCGCCCCACTCCTGGTACAACGAAGGAACCGGCGATTTTTTCTCGGGAGCGGTCGTCAAGAACGGGCGAGTGCGGCGGATCGGCCCGAGCCCGTGGCGCGTCAACACCATCAAGAAGGCCGTTGTCGAGAGCAAGCACGTCCCGTGGGAGAAGATCATCCGCTTCGAGCAGAAGGACTACTACGCCAACCCAGGCCTCTGCTACGCCCAAGGCTGGTCCATGATCTACTTCCTGAACACCTCGAAGACGGTCGCAGATCATCCGCAATGGTCGAAGATTCTGACCGTCTACTTTGATGAGCTAAAGCGCGCCTGGGCCGTGGAACAGGCGAGGCTGGGCGAGGAGGGGCTGGCGGAGGAGAAAGCGCGCGCCGCGGCCCAGCTCGAAGCGCGCACACACGCCGTCGACGCTGCTTTCGAGGGCGTCGATATCGCGGTCCTCCAGGGTGAGTGGGAGGCTTTCGTGCGCGACCTCGAGCCGATCGAGCGCTAGCTAGACTGGTTCCGTCACGAGGCGCTGCGCGTCTTGGCGTGGAGGATTGAGACGGAAGGGGATCAGTGCGCTGTACCGTTGCCGGGCCAGGGTGCGCGACCGGCCCGCACGCGCCTGTGCAAGCCTGTCGGCGGATGTGGGCCAACCCCGGAGCGGGCGCGAGGAACCGCGTTCAGTCTTCGATCTCCAGGGCGCCGCAGGCCGCAAGGGCGGCGACCACACGCTCGGTCCAGGCCGGCCGACACATGACGAACTCGTGGTTGACCGGGTCGGGCCGATTGTAGATGTGTTCCTCGCCGCGCAGCTTGCAGACCGACCAGCCCATGGCGCGGGCGACCGTCTCGGGAGCGCAGGTGTCCCATTCCTTGAGCCCGACGCGATGCACGTACACATCGGCGACTCCCAGCAGCAGCATGCCGACCTTGTTCCCGACGCTGCCGGCGGGGATCAGCTCTCCGGCGGAGAGGCTCTCGGAAAAGCGCTCCATCCAAGCCGGGGTGTGGCTGCGGCTGCAGGCGATGCGGGGCGCGTCGGGGGAGGGAGCATCGCCGGTGGCCAGCTCTCCCTCTCCGATGATCCCCGCCCGCTCGCTGCCGGGCAGGGCGACACCCCATAGCAGGCAATCCTGGGCCGGCAGGCCCACGGCGGCCAGGGCGCAGCGACCTCCGATGGTCAGGGCAACATGGACGGCCCAGTCCTCCCGCAGCTGGCTGTACTCGCGCGTGCCGTCGAGCGGATCGATGATCCACGAGCGCTCCTTGGAGAGGCGCGCTTCGGAGTCGCGCGTCTCCTCGCTCAGGATCCCGTCATCGGGGTAGCGACCGGCGATCAGACCTTGCAGGTAGCCGTCCGCCGCCTGGTCGCCGATATCCGCCAGCATGCGCCCTTCCCAGCGCTCGGTCTCGCGCAGGGCGGTGACCCGTTCACCGGCGACGCGCGCCGCCTCGATCGCGAATTGCAGGTCTCGCTCGACCTCTTCGGGGCTCATGGGTTCGGACATGGGCCGTCACGATACAGGGAGGCCCCTCGCCGGTCAGCACAGGAGCGAGTTTCCTTGCCCGCACGGACTCTCCGCCCACCCGCACGATACCGCCCCGTCGTACTCAGGAGGCCAGCACCGAGCCGCGTTGAGAGTCCGCTACCGGACGCCCCCCGGGCGCCTCGGAGGGCGAGATCTTCGCCTCCCCGAGTCGGCGCTCCTCCTCGGGCTTTTTCTCTTCCTCGTCGACGCGCCGGGGCTGCACCCGGATCGGGTACTGGGCCTCGTCATCATCGAGTTCGAGCCGCAGCCGGCCGCGGTTCATGGCGAAGCGCACGGGGACGCGCCGGCCCGTGCGATCCCGCGCCTCAAGCCCACCGATGAAGCATACCGGATCGCCGTCGTGATCGAGCAGGGTGAGTTCCTCGCCGCGCTCGTCAAGCTCGTGGTCCAACGATCCGTCGAATTCCAGGAAGACCACCCGCGCGCCGCCACGCGCGCGCGGCGCGAACTCGGGTCGGGCGAGGGTCAGACCTTGCTCCAGGCCTCGTCTCGGGTTCGTGGCGGCATCGAGGGCACCCGACGGCAGCACGCATGCCGGCCGGGCAGCTCGCCACCGTGCCGGGCCGCCGCGCGCCGTTACCGGTGATCGTTCCAGCCGCGCCAGGCGCGTCTCATTGAAGTGAACGGGCCAGTGTTCCTCGTCCGCGCGGTCGTTCCTCGGGAGTTGCCGAGAGAGTACGCCCTCAGCGTCCCGCGGGGGTGTGGCCGCTCGCATGGGCGGGCCGGTCACGGCTGCCAGGCGTGCCCGCTCGCGCTCCTCGACTGCCAGGTAGCTCTGAGCCGTGCGCTGGAGCGTGCGCGGGGGCCTCGATCGGCCGCACCGCAGCCCGTGACCCGCGCGGACCGTCCGGCGCGGGCTCAGGATGGTGGCGCCGGCATCGGCCGCGAGAACTCCGGGCCCATCAGGGAGACTCAGGTGCACGATCAGGCCGAGGGGTAGGAGGACACGGAAACTGAGAGAGAAGGCGCGCTGGGCTGCAGCCGGGACTCGAAGATGGAGCATCATCAGTTTGTGCTCGGGCTGGGATGGGGGGGGGTGGGGCGCCCCCGCCCGTGGGGGTCGCCCACGCGCGAGCCGGAAGACGGAGCCAACCGAACGCTTGCGACCGTTTCTTTCAGAGGTCAGGACCCGCCGCCCGAGCGAATCCCACGTAGGACGCCCACGGAGGCCGTGAATCCGTGCAGGAAGTTGCGGCCGCCGACAGGGCCGACCTCGCCCATCGCGAAGAAACCGGCTGCCGGGACCTCGCGTCCGAAGGCCTCCTGCACGCGTCGGATGTCGTGGTCAGCCTGGCCGCCGAACATCCTCGATCCGCGGCCGTTGCAGGAGAACAGGAGCACGCCGACCTCCTCCGCCCCGGCGTCCGACCCGATGCGGTCCTCCATGAGGCGCGAGAGGTCCTCTCCCGCCGAGAGAGCGTCGCGCACCATGAACTGCACGGTCTGGCCGGGGCGCAGGCCGCCATCGGACACGGCCACGGCGCCATCGGTGGACTGCACGCCAAGGACGCCTCGCACCAGGAAGTCCCCGCGCTGGAACTCCCGCTGGTTGGCGTCGACGGCGATCCCCATGAAGGGTCCGCTCTGGAACAGATCTCGGTCGCCCTCTTCGAGTCCGCGGAGTGTCTCGAAGAGGGCCTTGGCAGCCTTGCGCCCACCGAGCTTGCGAACCAGATGGTCCTTCACGGAGGTGATGACCAGCGGCTTGCCGACCGGTCGGCAACCCTGGCTTACCACCCCCACCAGCTCGACGCCGCCTTCCAGGGTCACCCCCAGGCAGCCCTCTTCGATCAGGCGGTCGTCGTGGAAAAGGAAATTCTGGCCGGGGCCCTGGCCGCCGCTGGCCATCCCCCCGACCGCCGGGATGCCCGGAAAACGCTCATTCAAGACCCCGAGGTAGTCCGCCATCGGGAACGTGAACGGCTCGGCGAGGAGCAGCAAACCGCTCGTTTGGGGGGGAATGTCGGGTACGCCATCAAAGCTGATCTTGCCCGAGTTGTCCTGCTCGGCGTGTGCTGTGAACACACCCACCCTGGTGTCGCGGCAGGCGAGGGCCCAGAGGGCCAGGGCCGGTCCCTGCTCGACTTCACGCTGGCCGCCAATCAGGCCACCGCCGGAGCATCCGACGAGGTTGCGGGCGTCCGTCGCCCGCAGCAATTGGCCACCCAGGTGCTCGAACTCGCCGCCGTGGTGGATGGTCACGAAGGCTACCAACAGGTCCGGTGTGAGGTCTCCGAGTCCGGCGAGGAGGTCCTCGGTGGCCTCCCGTATGGCTTCCCCCGAGTCCTCCTTCGTGGAGAAGCCGGAGGCAAAGCGGGCGGGGGTCATGGCGTGGTGGAGAGTCGGCGCCGAACGCCGAAGATCGAACGTCGGAGGGAGGCAGTGCGGCGCTTCCCTGGGATTGTGGGCGCGAGTCGGTCCAACCTCCAGCGCAAGTCGGCCTGAATCCTCGACAACGGCGCTGCCGCTTGCCCCCGAACCGGATAGAATCGCTGGCCAAAAGGCGGATCTCTTATGGCCGTTTTCTGCCGCCAAAAGGCAGGATGGGCCTTCATTCCGAACCGGCGCTCCGGGTGCCCTGAACACGCGCGAAAAACAGTCTGGCGAGACCCCGCAAGGGTCCGCGACATGCTCATGACCACGACCAGACAGCCGGGATCCGACCTGCCGCTCCAGAACATGGAGCGCGTCGTGATCCGCTTCGCCGGCGACTCCGGCGACGGGATGCAGATCACGGGCAACCAGTTCACCAGCACATCTGCCGCCGTCGGCAACGACCTGGCAACCCTGCCCGATTTTCCGGCAGAAATCCGCGCCCCCGCCGGCACGCGGCCAGGAGTCTCGGGCTTCCAGCTCTGCTTCAGTTCGAAAGACATCCACACCCCCGGCGACCACCCGGATGTGCTCGTGGCCATGAACCCGGCGGCGCTCGTTGTGAACATCCGGGATCTGAAGACCGGCGGAGTGGTCATCGCCAACACGGGAAATTTCACCGAGAAGGACCTGAAAAAGGCGCGCGTCGAGACCAATCCGCTCGAGGACGGCTCACTCGATGGTTATCGCCTGATCAAGGTAGACATCAACAAGCGCGTGACCGAGGCGCTTGAGGGCTCTCCCCTCTCGAAGAAGGAGATCCAGCGCTGCAAGAACTTCTACACCCTGGGGTTGATGTACTGGCTCTACTCTCGCCCCCTCGAGCCCACCGAGGAGTGGCTGCGCAAGAAGTTCGCGAAGCGCCCCGGGCTGGCCGAAGCCAACGTGACCGCCATGCGCGCCGGCTTCGCCGCCGGAGACATCCACGAGTTGTTCCAGGGGCGTTTCGAGGTTTCCGCCGCCGCACTCCAACCGGGGACCTACCGCAATGTCATGGGCAACCAGGCCCTCGCCCTGGGGCTCATTTCGGGCGCGAAACTCGCGGGATTGAAACCCTTCCTGGGCTCCTATCCGATCACTCCCGCCTCTAGCATTCTCGAGACGCTGGCGTCGTTCAAGAACCACGGCGTGGTGACCTTCCAGGCCGAAGATGAGATCGCTGCGATCTGTTCGGCCATCGGCGCTTCCTTCGCCGGTAGCCTCGGCATGACGGCGACCTCGGGCCCTGGGATGGCGCTCAAGGGGGAGGCGATGGGACTCTGCGTCTCCGTCGAGTTACCACTGGTGATCGTGAGCGTCCAGCGTGGAGGGCCCTCGACGGGACTCCCCACAAAGACGGAGCAAGCGGACTTGCTGCAGGCGATCTTCGGTCGCAACGGCGAGGCGCCCATCCCGGTGCTCGCCGTGAACGCGCCATCGGACGCCTTCGAATGTGCCATCGAGGCCTGCCGCATCGCCGTCGAATACATGACCCCCGTCATCCTCCTGAGCGACGGCTATATCGCCAACGGCGCCGAACCCTGGCGGCTTCCTGATTTGGATTCTCTGCCGCGCTTTGAGGCGAAGTTCGAGGGCCCGCGCAGCGAGAATGATGGGGAAGGAGAAGCCCCGAAGTTCATGCCCTACGCGCGCAACACGAAGAATGCGCGCCCCTGGGCGCGACCGGGCACGGAGGGGATGGAGCACCGCGTGGGCGGCCTCGAGAAGGCTCACCTGTCGGGCGAGATATGCTACGAGGCGGAGAACCACGAGTTCATGACCCAGATGCGCCTGAAGAAAATCATGGGCATCCGTGCCAGCATCCCCACACCGAAGCTTTGTGGACCGCAGAGCGGAGACCTGCTGGTGCTCGGATGGGGGTCGACTTACGGAACGATCATCGATGCCGCTGAGCGATGCGCGCAAGCGGGCAATGAGGTGAGCACCCTCCACCTGCGGCATCTCTGGCCTCTTCCCGAGGGCCTCGACGAGATCTTCGCTCGCTTCAAGGGGATCCTCATCCCCGAGATCAACCTCGGCCAGCTCGCGTTCATCCTGCGCAGCGAGTTCACCCAGCACAACTTCATCTCCTACCCGAAGGTTCAGGGGCGATCGTTCCTCTCGACTGAGATCGTCGAGAAGGTCACTGACATCTTGGAGCGCTGACCATGAGCGATACGACCACCCTCACCAAGAAGGACTTCAAGTCAGACCAGGAAGTGCGCTGGTGCCCGGGGTGCGGGGACTACGCCATCCTGAACGCCGTGCAGGCCGTGTGTGCCCGGATGGGTGTCGCGCGCAAGGACACAGTGTTCGTCAGTGGGATCGGCTGCTCGAGTCGCTTCCCCTACTACATGAACACCTTCGGGTTTCATACGATCCACGGACGGGCTCCGGCGCTCGCGACGGGGATCAAGACGGCGAATCCCGAGCTCTCGGTATGGATCGCCACTGGCGACGGCGACGGGCTCTCCATTGGTGGAAACCACCTGGCGCACATTCTGCGCCGCAATCTGGACGTCAACATCCTGCTGTTCAACAACCAGATCTACGGCCTGACGAAGGGGCAATATTCACCGACCTCACCTGTCGGGTTGCGCACCAAGACCTCGCCCATGGGGTCGATCGACCGCCCGTTCAACCCAATCAGCTTCGCCCTGGGTTGCAATGCGACCTTCGTCGCGCGCACCTACGACACGAACATGAAGCACATGGAGCGGATCTTCGAGGCGGCCGCCCGGCACAAGGGCGCGTCCTTCATCGAGATCTACCAGAACTGCGTGATCTTCAACGACGGCTGCTTCGACGATGTTGTGGACAAGAAGATTCGCGACGATCGCATGATCGATCTCGTTCCCGGCGAGCCCATGGTTTTCGGCAAGCAGAGCGAGAAGGGCATCAAGGTCGATGGCTTCGAGACGATCGTCTCCGGCGCGGAGGACGCATCGGTCTGGGATCCGTGCGTGCCCTCGTCGGCGCCGGCCTTCACGATGTCGATGATGGACGAGAACCCCGGCCATCCCAACCCCATTGGTGTGTTTCGCGCCGTTTCGGCTCCGACGTTCGAAGAGGTCGCCGCGTCCCAGGTCTCGGAAGCCATCGCCAAGCGTGGCGCCGGTTCGATCGAGGAGCTCGTGTACGATGGGGAGACCTGGGAGGTCTCCTGACCGGCGAACGCTGTAGACTGCTGGTCCGGGCGTGGGCGCCGGACCTTCCGGTGTCGGCGCCTATGCAGGTGCGCTCGCAGAGCAAGCTCTCATGAAGGTCGCCCCCTCTCCTTACATCTGGTTCAACGGGGAGCTCATCCCCTGGGAAGAGGCACGCGTCCATGTGCTCTCCCACGTCATTCATTACGGGACGGGTGTGTTCGAGGGTATGCGGGCCTACGGCAGCGAGCATGGCACCCGCGTACTCGGCCTCGATGCCCACATGAAGCGCCTCTTCCATTCAGCGCGCATCTTGTCGTTGCCCATGCCGTTCGACGTCGATCGTCTCCGCTCGGCCGTCCTCGAGACCGTGCGCGCCAACGAGCACGAAGCCTGCTACATCCGACCCTTCGTCTTCCGCGGGTACGGAGAGCTGGGAGTGGACCCGGGCGCCTCGCCGGTGGACGCGGTGATCGCGACTTTTCCGTGGGGTGCCATGCTCGGTGAGGAGGCCCTGGCGAAAGGGGTCGCCACGGGCGTCGCGAGTTGGAGGCGCATGGCGCCGGACACGCACCCGGCGATGGCCAAGGCCTCGGGGAACTACATCAACTCCTCGCTGGTGGTGATGGAGGCCAAGCGCCACGGCTACGCCGAGGGCATCGTGCTCGATGTGGACGGGTACGTCTGCGAGGGCAGCGGCGAGAACATCTTCATGGTGCGCGACGGCGAGCTATGGACTCCGCCCGTGGGCGCGTCAATCCTTGAGGGTGTCACTCGCGGGTATGTGTTGCAGCTGGCGGCCGACGCGAACCTTAAAGTTCGCGAGCAGCGCATCCCGCGCGAGATGCTCTACACCTCCGACGAGATCTTCTTCACGGGCACCGCGGCCGAGATCACGCCCGTCACCAGTGTGGACGGCCAGGCCGTCGGCGACGCCAGCCGCGGCCCCGTGACCTCGCACCTCCAAGGGGCCTTCTTCGAGATCGTGCAGGGCAGCGCCGATGACCGTTTCGGCTGGCTCACATCGGTCGAAGAGGAATAAATTCGAGCCCGTGACCCGCGCGTGCCTTTTTCGCACGCGCGGGCGTTCGTGTGGGGACGCTCGTCAGGGCGTAAACGTGACCTCAACTCCATGGGAGAGGTTGAAGTTGTTCCCGCACGGGCTGCCTGAGGGATCGCGATACCAGACCTGGAAGCGCCGCGTGTCGCCCGCAACCCACTGGCCCGCGGGGGCCAGACCCGGGCCCCAGTTGGCATCGCCGACGGCGTCGGGGACCCTGACGCCCAGACGCTTCACGGAGCTCCCAGCGCAGCGCAGGCCGTCGCCGAAGATCACGCCGTTGCCGCCGTTGACCGCGTTGTTGCCGCTGAACAGGAGCGCGGGCTGGCCGGGCAGCAGGTTGTGCCCACCGAAGGTCAGGTCATCGAGGTTGACGCTCGTCGAGCCGTCGGCCAGCGCGGTGGCACCGTTTCCTGTCGAGTTGCTGCATCCCTCGTCGGAGGCGCCAGGGTTGCCGCAGGGACAGATGGTCCCGGTACCGTCACCAAAGCAGTAGGTCGTGCCGATGCTACCGGCGATCGTGGCGCCGGGATTGGCGAACAAGAAGGCGACGTCGCCGTCGGTGAGGGAGCCCGAGTAGATCTGGACGTCGTCGAGCTGCCCGTCAAAGAATTCGAGCGCCACGTCCCAGGTCCCGATGTTCCACTCGGCATGAGCGGGGTTGGACTGGGCTCCACCGGGGGCGACGCCGAGGAGGACACCGTCGAGGTAGAAGTGGGCGTCGAAGTTCGGGTCGAAGACGAGGGCGATGTGGGACCACGCATTCAGCGGGACGGCGACACCCATGTCGTAATCCTGGACCCCGATCGTCGTGAAGCGCAGGCCGAAGTTCGAGATGCCAAAGCTCCAGCTTCCCAGGAACCCCATGTTCCCAAAGACGCGCATGAGCCCGCCCGGGCTCGTCCCGAAGGTCTGCGGGTTGACCCAGCCGGCGACGCTCAGGTCGCTGCGGAGGTTGTCGTAGACGGCATTGGTGGGAATGGAAGCGTGGCCGTTCAGGGTGTCGTCCAGTTCTACGGAGAGGTTGGTGCCCGGCGCGGCCCCGGGCAGGCCCAGGGTGACGCCGCTGAAGCTGTACGCTCCATCGAACCCGTTACCGGAGGAGTCCACGCAGACGGTGCCGGACGCCTCGTCGAGGCGATAGTGGCCCACGAGCTGGATCGGATTGGGCGTGGGACACACAGGGATCTGGACCGTGAACGACCCCGTACCGGGAGAGGCGCCCGGGAAGGTGCCCACCTGCAGGGTGTAGGTGGTCCCGTTGGAGACGGGGAATCCGATCGTGCTCTGCAGGCCGCAGGCGTCGTCGTTGCACGCGAGGGCTGTCCCCGAGGCCGGGCAGCCACAGCCGGGGTAGGCCGCGATCTTGGTGTCTGTTGCGGTCACGCCACATGTGGACACCTCGGCGCAGCCGTCCGCGTCCGCGGTCCAGCAGAACCAGACGTCGTTCTCGACCGCGCTGGTTGCGAAGGCGTAGCAGAGGGACTCGCTCTGGCCTTGGGTTCCGGTGGTGGCGGTGGTCTGGTCGAAGGGGAACGTCCCCTGTCCTGCGATGGGCATGGGAGTGACGCAGTCATCGGTTCCGCCGAGCCAGCCGCCGGGGGCCGGGGACACGACCTGGAGGGCCGGACTGCTGGAAGGTGCCTTGGTGACCTGGGCCTGGGCGGTGAGACCGAGAGCAAGGAGCGCGATGAGGGACGAGGTGTGCTTCGAGATCATCTTGGGCCTCAGTGCTTGATTGGGACTTGGGGATGTTGACCCGACGGAGGGGTCACCAGAAGTCTACTCCGGGGCAGCGATTGTGGGGGGGGGATGGGTGCTCGGCGGGCCGATCCTGGGCCCTGTTGCCTTCCCATGGCACCACGGGAATGGCCTCGGGCTATGATCGGCGCTTACTGGGAACGCCGCACCGATCGTGCGGGGCATGTAATGGGAGAGTTGGACGAAAAGACGGCAGTGATCACGGGCGCCGGGCGTGGCATTGGGCGCGCGATCGCGCGAGCCCTGGCCGAGCGTGGCGCGCACGCGGTCCTCGTCTCGCGCACTTCGGAGCACCTGGAAGCGGCTGACGCCGAGCTCGAGGCGGCCGGCCTCGACGTCCGCACCCTCGAGGCCGACATCGACGATCCCGAGTGGCTCGATCGGCTGGACGAAGCCGCGCCCACGATTGATGTGCTGGTCAACAACGCCGCGACCTTCGCCCCTTACGGGCTGCTGGAGACGGTGGAGATGGAGGAGATCGACCGCGTGCTCACCACCTGCGTCCGCTCGACCCTGCGACTGATCAGGCATGTCCTTCCGGGCATGAAGGAGCGCGGGTTCGGGCGCATCGTGAACGTGGGGTCGGTGGCGGCCAGTCTGGGCGCGACGGGGCAGGTGGCCTATGCGTCGGCGAAGGCCAGTCTGGTCGGGATGACGCGGACGGTGGCCATCGAATGCGCGCGCAGAGGGGTCACCTGCAACATGCTGGAGCTGGGACTGATCGAGACCGAGCGTGTGAACGAGATGATCGAACCGAGAGTCCAGGAGCAGTTCACGCGCAACACGCCGATCGGTCGGGTCGGGAACGTCGAAGAGGTTGCCCACGCGGCCGCGTTTCTCGCCTCGCCGCGCGCGTCCTACATCACCGGCGCGACCTTGCCGGTCTCAGGCGGGCTCGGCCTGGGGATGTTCCCCGAGCAGCTGGGTTAGCGTACGTGGCCACCTCGTGGCCCTCGCGGGGATTCGAGGCCGTGCTAGACTCGTGTCCGCCTCTCCCGCTCATGTTCTCTATTCAGGTGTTTCTTCCGGCGAGCTTGCTGGTCGTTGGGCTCATCGTCCCGTACCCCGGGCGGGGTCCTCTGTCGGCTGACGAGGAGGTCGAATACCTGCGCGATGTGCATCCGATCCTGGCGGAGCGCTGCTTCGCCTGCCACGGGGCCGAGAAGCAAAAAGGGGGGTTGCGCCTCGATCTGCGGTCGGGCCTGTTCGAATCCGACGATCCCGAGTGGATCCCGGTCGTTCCTGGAAGGCCCCAGGACAGCGCGCTCTACGAACTCATCACCCTGTCCGCCGACGATCCCGACGTCATGCCGGCCAAGGGGGACCCCCTGACAAAGCAGCAGATTGCGACGCTTGGGAAGTGGATCGAGGAGGGTGCGCCATGGGAGGTGGCCGTGCAGCCATCGGCCACTGGGGGCTCGGGCGTGGACACTACGCCCCTAATCCAGGCTCTGCTGGCCGAGACCGAGGGCGCGCCGAGAGTGGATTTCGATCGCGACGTGCGTCCGATCCTGTCAGAGAATTGCTTTCAGTGTCACGGCCCCGACGAGGCGAAGCGCAAGGCAGACCTTCGCCTGGACACTCGAGCCGGCCTCTTCTCCAGGAACAGGCCGGACTTCACCTTGATTGCTCCTGGCGACCCGATCGCTAGCGGAATCGCCTACCGCATCATCGACCCCGACCCAGAGGAGGTCATGCCGCCTCCAGAGTCGGGGCATGTTCTGGACGAAGAGGAGAAGCGGATCCTGGTTCGATGGATCGAGGAGGGGGCCAGGTGGGAGGAGCACTGGGCCTTCCGCGCTTTGGTCCTCCCCGAGAGGCCGGCCCTGAAGGACGAGGCCTGGCCGTTGAACGAGATAGATCGGTTCGTGCTCGCCCGGCTCGAGGCCGAGGGCCTGCGGCCATCACCGGAGGCTGACAGGTTCACTTTGCTGCGACGTGCGACCCTCGACCTGACGGGTCTCCCTCCGACTCCCGAGGAGGTCGAGGCGTTCGTCGCCGACGAGGATCCGGGTGCCTACGAGCGGGTAGTGGATCGGCTGCTCGACTCCCCCCGCTACGGGGAGCACATGGCGCGTTTCTGGCTGGACGCCGCGCGCTACGGGGACACCCACGGCCTACACCTCGATAACTATCGCGAGACCTGGCCCTATCGCGACTGGGTCATCGGTGCCTTCAATCGGGACATCCCCTACGACCAGTTCATCGTGGAGCAGCTGGCCGGAGACCTCCTCCCTGACGCGACCCTTGACCAGAAGGTCGCCTCCGGTTTCAACCGCTGCCACGTGACCACGGCGGAGGGTGGTTCCATCGAGGAGGAGGTGTACGTCCGCAACGTGGTGGACAGGGCGAGCACCTTCGGGACGGTGTTCATGGGGCTGACCGTCGGCTGCGCCGTCTGTCACGACCATAAGTTCGATCCCATCTCCCAGCGCGAGTTCTATGGCCTGTTCGGATTCTTCAACAACATCGATGGCAAGCCGATGGATGGGAACGCCAAGGCGCACGCGCCTGTGGTCAGCGTGCCGACGGCAGAGCAGACGGCGCTCATCGACCGAATCCAGAGGGAGCTGGAAGGCGTCGAGGAGGAGGCCGTAGCCATCCTGTCGGGCATCGAGTACCGGGAGCCCGAGCCCGCAACCGAGGGCTCCCTCTCGCTCACCACAACGGTCTGGGTCGACGACGACGTGCCAGCGGGATCGATCGTTGAGGGCGACGGTCTGAGCTGGGTCGATGGGCCCACGGCTCAGGTGCGCTCAGGCGTTCGTTCCACTCGGCGCAGCGGGGCCGGCCGGCATCAGCACCTGTTCCGCGGCGCGGACCGGAAGCTGCGGATCGCCGCGGAGGACGTGCTCTACGCATGGGTCTTCCTCGACCCCGAGGACCCACCGCGCGAACTCATGCTGCAGTTTCTCCTCGATGACGGCAGCAGCTGGAATCACCGCGCCTACTGGGGCGAGAACCTGATCGACTGGGGGGCGGACGGCACCGGAGCGCGGCGGGCCAAGGGGGAGCTTCCCGCGACTGGTGAGTGGGTTCGTCTCGAGGTCGGCGTCGAGGACGTGTCCCTCGGCCCGGGCATGGTGGTGAACGGGATCGCGTTCACCCAGTTCGACGGGACGGTCTGGTGGGACGATGCGGGAATCGACTCAACGGTGGCTCAGGCCCCAGAGGATCACGACTGGATCGACGACGAGGTGCCGCGCGGTGCCGTCCTGGCTGGAGACGGACCGACGTGGAACTGGGTCGGCGGGGAGCAACATCCCGTCCTCTCCGGCACGCGGAGCCTGCGACGCAGCGGTGGCGGTGGCCTGAACCAGGACTACTTCACCCAGGCCGGAGCCCTCAGGCTGAGCGCGGGCGACCGTCTCTACGCCCACGCCTGGCTCGACCCACAGGACCCACCCCGTTCGATTCAACTGCAGTTCAACGACGGCACCTGGGAACACCGCGCACGCTGGGGAGACACGGCGCACGGAGCGGGGAGGCAGGGAGGTGCGGACCATCGCGCCGGGGAGCTGCCGACGACGGGAGAGTGGGTGCGCCTCGAAGTGCCCATGGCTGCTGTGGGGTTGAAGCCTGGCGCGGACTTGAACGGCTGGGCATTCACCCAGGTGGGCGGGACGGTCTACTGGGATCGTGCGGGGATCAACACCTGGTCACCTCCGGATGATCGGCACCTCACCTCGCAGCGCAGCTGGGAGGCCATCGCAGCGGTCGACAGCACCATCCCCCAGGGGGTCCGCGAGGCGGCCGCGATCACCAGGGAGGCCCGGACCGAAGCCCATCTTGGGGTTCTCCGCGCGCACTACCTGCGCCACGTGCACGGCGAGTCGCGGGAGGTCTTCGATCCCCTGAACACGCGCGTGGAGCAGTTCGAGGAGGAGCGCAAGGGCATCGAGGGTCAGATCGCGACGACTCCCGTGATGAAGGAGCGCACCGAACCGCGGCCCGCCTACATTCTCAAGCGGGGGCAGTACGACGCGAGGGGAGAGGAGGTCGCGCGTTCGACTCCTTCCATGCTGCCGCCCATGAAGGACGGCCTTCCCCGCGACCGCCTCGGGCTGGCGCGCTGGCTCGTAGATCCCAACCACCCGCTCACGGCCAGGGTGACTGTCAATCGCTTCTGGCAGCAGCTCTTTGGCGTCGGCCTGGTGGAGACCAGCGAGGATTTCGGGAATCAGGGGGAGCGGCCCAGCCACCCTGAGCTGCTCGACTGGCTCGCGACGAGCTTCATCGCGGACGGCTGGCGCGTGAAGGCGCTTCAGAAGCAGATCATCATGTCCTCGACCTACTGCCAGAGCGCTGCGGACCCGGGTGCTCGCGGAGAGGGCGACCCTCAGAACCGGCTGATGGCCAGGGGACCCCGGTTCCGGCTGGACGCCGAGACCCTGCGCGACCAGGCCCTGGCCCTGTCGGGCCTGCTCGTGGAACGGATTGGAGGGCCCAGCGTGAAGCCCCCGCAGCCCGCTGGGTTGTGGTCCGCGGTCGGCTACACCTCTTCGAACACGGCGCGCTTCAAGGCCGACGAGGGAGCGGAGAAGGTCCACAGGCGCGCCCTCTACACCTTCTTGAAGCGCACCTCACCACCGCCGCAGATGAGCACCTTCGACGCGCCCTCTCGGGAGGAGTGCTGCGTGCGCCGCGAGCGAACGAACACCCCGCTCCAAGCACTGCTCTTGATGAACGACCCGCAATATGTGGAGACAGCGGCCGCTCTCGCCGGACGGATCGTGCGGGAGGGAGGCGCGAGCGATGAGGATCGCGCAGAGTTCGGTCTCTCGCTGGTCCTCTGCAGGCCTCCTTCGAAACTGGACGTGGCGGACGTCATCGATCTCCTGCTGGCTCAGAAGATCGAATACGAGGGGAATCCACTGGCTGCGCGGCAGCTGCTCTCCGTCCGTGGGCCTTCGGAAATGACTGACGGTGAAGCGGTCGAACTCGCGAGCTGGATGCTCGTGGCGAACCTGCTCCTGAACCTCGACGAGGTGGTGGTGAAGGGTTGAGCCCGCTCGACGAGTCGCTGCTGCTGCAGACCCGCCGCCAATTCTTCGGGCGGGCGGCGCTGGGATTGGGAGGCGCAGCGTTTGCGTCACTGCTCGGGCCTCGTGCGCTGGGACAGGCTCCTGGCGGAGGAGTGACTGTGCCGGGTCACCATTTTGCGCCCCGCGCCAAGCGTGCGATCTACCTCTTCGCCGCAGGGGCTCCGTCACAGCTCGACACCTTTGACTACAAGCCGCAGATGGACGAGCGGTTCGACGAGGATCTCCCCGAGTCGATTCGTAAGGGGCAGCGGCTGACCACGATGACCTCGGGCCAAACGCGTTTTCCCATCGCCCCCTCAATATTCAATTTCAAGAGGTACGACAATGGAGGGGACGGCGCCTGGGTGAGTGAGCTGCTACCTCATACGGCGACGATGGTGAAGGACATCGCCATCATTCGCTCGATGTACACCGAGGCCATCAACCACGACCCGGCGATCACCTTCATCTGCACGGGCCGGGAGCAGCCCGGTTGGCCCAGCCTGGGTTCCTGGTTGAGCTACGGGCTCGGGTCGGCGAACGCAAACCTGCCGGAATTCGTGGTCCTGAACGCGACCTGGACCGGTCGGAAGGAGGCCCAGGCCCTCTACAACAGGCTGTGGGGTAGCGGGGTCCTGGCGAGCCGGCACCAGGGAGTCGCGCTCCGCTCGCAAGGCGACCCGGTGTTGTTCTTGAACAATCCCGTAGGCCTGAGCGGTGAGGCCCGGCGCCGGATGCTCGATACCCTCGAGCGCATGAACGAGCGGGGCTACGAGAAGCTCGCCGACGAGGAGACGCGCACGCGGATCGCGCAATACGAGATGGCCTTCCGGATGCAATCGTCAGTACCCGAACTTACCGCTCTCTCCGACGAACCGGAGAGCACCTTCGAGCTGTATGGCCCTGATTCCAGAAAACCGGGGACATTCGCGGCGAGCTGCCTGCTAGCCAGGCGCATGGTCGAGCGCGACGTGCGATTCGTGCAAATCTTCCATCGTGGCTGGGACCAGCACGCGAACCTGCCCACGGATTTGCCCAACCAGTGCCGGGACATCGATCAAGGTGCGACGGCCCTCGTGCAAGATCTGAAGCGCAGGGGCCTGCTCGATGACACGCTGGTGATCTGGGGCGGCGAGTTCGGCCGGACGATCTACTGTCAGGGCGCGCTGACTCGCGCTAACTACGGGCGCGATCATCACCCGCGCTGCTTCACTATCTGGATGGCGGGTGGCGGCATCAAGGGCGGCGTCGTTCACGGAGAGACGGACGACTTCAGCTACAACATCACCCGTGACCCCGTCCACGTTCGCGATCTGAACGCAACGATCCTGCACTGTCTGGGCCTCGATCATCAGCGCCTGAGCGTGAAGCACCAGGGACTCGATCTGCGCCTGACGGGTGTCCAGGAGGAGGCGCGGGTCGTGCAGGAGATCCTCGCCTAGGCGAGCGCTCGCCGGTGCGCCGGGCGCTCTAGAACCGCAGGGTGTAGCCGAGCTTCAAGGTCGTCTCGAGGTTGGTGGGCTGGAGGTCTCCGTCCTCCAGGTGCCAGTCCCGGTTGAGCACGAGGAAGGCCTCCCTTCCGGGCTCGAAGATCCACCAAAGCCGGCTGTTGAGCGAGACGTCATCGCTGATGTCGTCCCACTGGGCGAAGTTGGACCAGGAGACCCGTGGGTTGAATAGCAGTTCGACTTTCATCCGTGCGAGGTGCACGACAAAGTCACCCTCGGCCAGGCCAACGTCATTCAGCTCGTACTCCAGCCCGTAGAGCGTGGCCGCGTTGGGACGCCAGTCGAGTTCGAGAGAATAATCTGTCCGGTCACCATTGAAGAACTCCCCGGTGCTCACCATTACCTCTGCGGAGAACTCGCGCTTTTGCGATGACTCGAACATCACGCCGTAGCGGGTGAACTCGTAGTCCCCGGTTGGGAGCACGACGCCCTCATAGATGGGGAATTCCTCGTCGAGGTTCTCCACCTTCTGGGTGACGAACAGATCCACTTCGTCTCCACTTTCCCACTCGATTCCGAAGGGCATGACATCAACGTCGATGGTCTGGGTCTTCCCGCCCATGTCCGTGATCCAAGTCGGTTCGATACCAAAACTCAGCTGCCGGATGTCGCTGTACATCCTCGGACGGTACGAGAAGTCGCCCTTGAACTTGCGGACTCCAGAGCGCTCCACAAAACCGAGAGCAGGTTCGAAGTTCTCCTCGATCGTGGTCATGGACAGGCCAGCCCAGATCTCGTCGTTGGGGTATCGCATGCCCAGGTGATAGGCGAGATCGTCACCAGCGTTGTTTTCGGACGCGGTCTTCAGGAGGTAGGCCGAAACGCGCAGGTTGCGGTCGCCGGCGAATCGGTCGGTGCGGTAGTTGAGGTCGACGCCGACGGTGTCGCTCTCCATGTCTTCGGTCGGGTGGCCGTGGGTCCAGATCACGCCCATGTCGGACTGATCGAGGATGTTCTTCGAGAAACGCCCAGCGAACAGGTTTCGATCGTCGAGACCTGCCGATGCACCGGTCTGTACATCGAGCAGCCCGAGGCTGTAGGAATCAGTCTGTGCCGTGACCTTCGCTGAGACCAGGAGCGGTACTTCCTTGCCGTCGTCGTCGAGTCCGATGCGGCGACTGAAGAAGGGCACGACGTCCTGGCGGCGCCTGTACCCACCCGAGGGGCCGAAGAAGAACACCCCGGAGTCCTCCAGGAAGAAGTCCCTCTTCTCGGGAAAGAAGAGCGGGAATCGCGTCAGGTTTACCTTTCGGTTGTCGACCTCCGTCTCCGCGAAGTCCGTGTTGACGCTGACGCTCAGCTTGGTGCTGGCCGATATCCGGTAGAAGACGTCCAGGCCGGAATCACCCTGGGAGTGCTCGTCACCGGCCGACTCGTAGTTGTGGTAGGAACCCGTGGCGAAGGGCTTGATGTCGAGGCCGAGGCCCTGTTCGAGGCCGGCGATCCCGGTGAGCAGGCCGGCGTTGGCGACCGAGAAGAAGAAGATGCGCGGGGTCGGGGAGGCCCAGCGGATGGTCTCCGAGCGTCGGCGGATCTCACGGACGAAGTTGAATCCCCAGGCGGTTGCATGGGGATCGAAGTTGATGGACGCAGCGGGGATCTCGACCTCCGCGACCCAACCCTCGTCGTCGATGCTGGCTTCGCCATACCAGATTCCGTCCCACTCCTTGTTGAAACGCGAGCCGTTCTTTGTGATCAAGGCGTCGCCGATCGACCCGGCGGCGCCGACCTGAAACCAGAAGGCGTTTCGGCGGTCGCGGAAGGTATCGAGCAGAAACTCGATCCGATCGTCCGGTTCGAGGCGTGCGTCGCGTTTCCTCTGCGTCGCGCGGATGGCCTGGGGATCGGTGTCGTGGCAGCGGATCCCGATGTAGATCGCTCCGGAGTCGAAGGCGATGCGCACGTCGGTGGCCTCACTCGGATCCGCTCCAGCGACGGGCTCGACCTGGCGGAGGCCCTGCAGTGGTTCGCACAGCTCCCAGAGCGCATCGTCGAGGACTCCGTCGATAACCGGGGTGGGGACGTCGTCGGGGCGTCGCGTCGGGCTGTGCGCGGGGACGTCCTCGAGTGAGGGTTCCTGGCAGAGGGCGAGCGACGTGAGCGCTAGGGCGGTGATGATCATGCCTGAGGAGGCCGTGAGGAGCGGGCTCCTGGAGCGGGAGGGGGTGGCGGTCCCGTCGATAAGCCGGGAAGTCTACACGCCACGGCCGCCTTCATGGCGAGCCGGCATTCAGTCATTCCTTACCCGACAAGTGTCCGCATTGAGCAGTCAACTCCAGCACTTCAGCCCGCAGGAATCAGGCGAGGATCTGCTCGACCACGTGACCCGATACGTCCGTGAGCCGGAAGTCACGGCCCTGGAAACGATAGGTGAAGCGATCGTGCTCGATCCCGAGCAGGTGCATGATGGTGGCGTGAAGGTCGTGGATCTCCACCACGTCCTCCACGGCGTTGTAGCCCAGCTCATCGGTGGCGCCGTGGGAGCAACCACCGCGGATCCCCCCGCCGGCCAGCCACATGGAGAAGCCCTTGATGTGGTGGTCACGTCCGTCTCCCTGCGCCATCGGTGTCCGGCCGAATTCGCCGCCCCAGATGACGAGGGTGTCCTCAAGCAGGCCGCGCTGCTCAAGGTCGATCACGAGCGCTGCGGAGGCCTGATCAACCTCATTCGCCGTGATCTTCATGTTGCGCTGGATACCACCGTGGTGATCCCAGGCGCGGTGGTAGAGCTGGACGAAGCGGACTCCACGCTCGACCAGCCGGCGTGCGAGCAGGCAGTTGGCGGCGAATGATCCGTCAGCTCCTCGGGTCCCGTACAGGTCAAGCACGGACTGGGGTTCCGAGGAGAGGGCGGTCAACTCGGGGACGCTGGCCTGCATGCGGAACGCGACCTCGTACTGGCTGATCCGTGCGGAGATCTCTGGGTCGTCTAGCAGATTGTTGCGGTCGCGGTCTAGGGCCTGCACGGCAGCCACGATGTCGCCCTGCATCTCAGCGCCGGTCCCTGGCGGGCTCCCCAGGTACAGGACGGGGTCGCCGGCGCTACGGAAGTGGACGCCCTGGAAGCGTCCGGGCAGGAAGCCAGAGTGCCATTGACGCGCGGCTATCGGCTGCCCTTGCCCTCCCTTGCCCTTTGAGGTCATCACCACGAATCCCGGCAGGTCATCGCTCCCGGTTCCCAGCCCGTACACGGCCCAGGACCCCATGCTCGGGCGACCCGATATCTGGGCGCCCGTGTTCATGAACGTGTGGGCAGGGTCGTGGTTGATCTGTTTGGTGCGCATGGAACGAACGATGGCGATGCGGTCGGCGATCGATCCGATGCGAGGGAACAGGGTGCAGATTTCTTGCCCCGACTCGCCGTAGCGAGCGAAGGGGTGCTGGGGCGCGAGGCAGCGCAGTTCCTTGCCCTGCAGCTGCGCGATGGGCTGCCCCTTGGTCATGGATTCCGGCATGGGCTCGCCATCGCGGCGCGCCAACTCGGGCTTGTGATCGAGGGTCTCGAGGTGAGACGGGCCGCCGGCCATGCAGAGGTGGATCACGCTGCGCGCGCGCGGTCGGTGGTGCGGCGGCTGTACGAGCCCGCGCCAGCGGGCGGCGGAGCTGTCGTCGGCGCGGGCCAGGATCGAACCCAGGGCAAGCGAGCCGAGACCGGCCGCGCCCCCTCTCAGGAGTGCACGACGAGCGATGGTGGTCGAGGGGAGGTGGTCGTCCATCAGTCCCTGGTGATTGTCTCGTGCAGGTTGAGGATGACCCTGGCCACCGAGGTCCAGGCGGCCAGGCTCGGCGCGTCGCCAGTCTGGGCTCCCGAGCGATCGACCGACATGATCAAGGCCTGCGCAGCCTGGGGGTCCTCAGCGAAGCGTGCGCCATGTTGGCGGAAGAGGTCGACGAGAACCTCGCGCTCATTCGCCGTCGGAGGTCGGCAGAGAACTCGCTGGAACCCGCGCTCGATGTTCCCCTCTGGGCTCCGGTCGCCCTCGCCCATCATGTGTGTGGCGAGAGCGATCGCGGCCTCGACGAACGTCGGGTCGTTCAGCAGGACGAGAGCCTGCGTCGGGGTGTTGGCGCGCTCACGTTCGGCGGCGCACTCCTCCCTGGAGGGTGCTCCGAAAGCCTGCAGGCTTGGGTGGGGAAAAGTGCGGCACCAGTACGTGTACAGGCCTCGCCGCAGTCCGCGGGCGTCCGTGTGGCGCTCGTAGCGTCGCTCGGGGAAGTTCAGCTGGGCCCAGTAGCCGGTCGGCTGGTAGGGCTTGACGCTCGGGCCTCCGATCGTGGGGTTCAGGAGCCCGCTGACGGCCAAGGCGTTGTCTCGGATGAGCTCCGCGGGCAGTCGCAGGCTCTCCTGGCGCGCGAACAGGCGATTGTAGGGGTCGCTCTTCCTCGCCAACGGCGTGGCTGTGGAGGTCTGCCGATAGGTGTGGGAGGTGACGATCAGCTTCACCATGTGCTTCACGTCCCAGCCGCTCTCGATGAATTCCACGGCCAGCCAGTCGAGCAGGGCTGGGTGGGTGGGCCACTCTCCTTGCGAGCCTAGATCGTCGAGGACCCGAGACAGACCGGTGCCGAAGAAGTGTTGCCAGAGTCGGTTGACGATAGTGCGGGCGACGAGTGGGTTCTCGGGGGCGGTGAGCCAGCGTGCGAGGTCCAGGCGATTCGGGGCGCGCCCTCCCGTGTCGGCTGGCTGTGGGAGCGACGCCGGCACGGCGGCCTGTACCACTTCTCCCGAGTCATCTAGCCAGTCACCGCGCGGTAGGACCCGCATCGTGCGCGGGGTAGTTCGACGTGTGATCAAGGTGGTGACGATAGCCCCCTCGACCCGCTCGCGTTCGCCTTCGAGAGCCTTGACCTGCCCTCGAACTTCGTCGAGTTCCGGCGCGATGTTGCGGTAGAAGGCCGCGAGGGCGAGCGCCTCTTCATCCGTCCGCTCGTCTGGATGGTCCTTCAGAGTGGTGTGCAGCGACTCCGTGAGCCCCTCGATGGAAAGAAGTCTCTGTTCGGTGCGAAGGCCGCTCCGATCCCACCAGGCCGTACCACCGAACTGTGTGAAGGCCATCCCGTCCACGACTGCGCCGGGAGGGATGCCCACGCTGGCCGGATCGACCTCGAGTCGGATCCACTCGCCGCTGGCCGGGATCGGCCCCGCGGCTCGATGGTCCTGCTCATTCGACCCGATCTCCCCGAAAGGGATGCGGTCCTCGCCCCAGAATGCGCGGTGGGACCAATTCCCCGAGTGCAACTGGATCATCAGCTGGGCCGGTGGGTCATCGGGGTCGAGCCAGACGTGCGCGTAGAAGCGGTCGGCCGCGCCGGGCCGAACCACGCGAGAGGCCTGATAGAAGAAGTGCTGAATCGTCCCGGCGCCCTGCTGAAAGCGCATGCGCTCCCCACTGAGTACGGACGGCTTCCCGGCCTCGACGAAGCGCCAGGTCCCCTCCGTGCGGCCCCCGTTCGTTTGCGCGTCGTCGATCCAGTCGAACTCGAAGGGCCCGTCGCTGCCGGAATTGACGCGTTCTTCCCAGGCGTCCTGGGCGAGCGCGAGCTCTGGCGATGCGGTGGCAGCTTGCGAGCGCAGCTTGGCGATCTCCTCGTCGATGCGCGCCAGGTCCGCCTCTTCACGGGGGGACGGAACTCGAACGCTCGGGCCCCAGTTCCCGGAAGTGTTTGCGCCCTCATAGACACCCCGTTCCTCGATGTCAGCGAAGAAAGCGCCGAAGGAGTAGAAGTCTCGGGTCGAGAAGGGATCGTACTTGTGGTCGTGACACTGAGCGCAGCCCAGGGTGGTCCCCAGCCAGACGGAGGACGTGGTTCGTACGCGGTCCGCTGCGTAGATCGCGAGGTACTCCTCGGCTTGTGAGCCCCCTTCGGCCGTGATCTGGTTCAGGCGGTTGTATCCCGAGGCGACCTGCTGCTGGAGGGTGGCCCCTGGCAGGAGGTCGCCGGCCAACTGCTCCGTGGTGAACTGATCGAAGGGCATGTTGTCGTTGAACGCGTCGATCACGTAGTCGCGATACGGCGACATGCTGCGGTCCTGGTCGCCGTGGTAGCCGACGGTGTCGGCGTAGCGAACCACGTCCAGCCATCCGATGGCCATGCGCTCGCCGTAATGGGGCGAGGCCAGCAGCTCGTCCACGATGCGCCCGAGTTCGGTATCGGTATCGGGAGCGGCCTTGAGCGCACCCTTCATCACCTCCACATCTCCGGTGTCCGGCGGGAGCCCGAGTAGGTCGAATGAGAGCCTGCGCGCCAAGAGACGTGGGGTCGCGTCGGGTGACGGCACGACCCCCGCGGATTCGATTCGATCCAGGACGAAACGGTCGATCGGATTCGCGATCCAGGCTTCCTGCTCGACTTCCGGTGGAGCCGGGCGGGTCGGTGCCGTGTATGCCCAGTGCTCCTCCCAGCGCGCTCCCTCGTCTATCCAGAGGCCGATGGCCTCAATCTGCTCGGGGCTGAGCGTCTTGCGGGACTTGCGGTGTGGCATGCGATCGTGTGGGTCGCTGGCAACGAGCCGCTGGTACAGCTCGCTCGCACCTCGATTGCCCGGGACGATCACCGTGTAGCCACCCAGGTCCTGGTATAGGCCGTCAGGCACGTCCAGCCTCAGGTCCCCACGGCGTGGGCCCTTGTCGGGACCGTGGCAGTTGAAGCACGTTTCCGAGAAGAGCGGGCGGATGTCGCGGTTGAATTGCACCTCGCCCACTGCGACGCGCCCGAACGCGGGCGGGATTGCCAGGGAGGCGGCAAAGAGCAGCGCGAACGACGGCATGGGGAGATTCTACAGCGTGCCGCTCATGACGAGCCTCCGCCCTCGCCTGGCTGGAAGACAACGCCCGACACGGGCGACCAGGGTGGCCGGCAAATGTCCTGCGAGGCCTCGAGCTACTCGTCCTCGGTCGCTGCCGGCTCCCAGGCGGCGGGGAGGGGCAGACCGGGCTGCAGGAGCGCGAGCATCGCACAGGCCGTTCCGTAGCTCCTGCTACGCGGGAAGACGCGGTCGTTCCAGCTGCCGGGGTCCGGCTCGTTGAAGAACGGGGGCGCCTCCTCTCCTTCTCCGGCGTCTCCGTTCTTCTCCATGCCCTGGATCTCGAACAGGTGCGTGTAGAGGCGCACGCGGTGCTCAGCGCGCTCTGCCTCGGGCAGGAGTTCGATAGCCATCGCGACGTAGCGGTGGCCGTACATCACGTAGTAGGGGGCGATGCCGTAGTCGCCGATGTGCGTTCCCCCTCGACACCTGCGCACCTCGAGTTCTGCCCAGTGCTCGTTGAAGGCCTCCACCGCGCCGCGCAGACGATCCACGTCGCCGCGACCGGCCAGGGCTAGCGCGACCTCGGTGACCGGTGTGCGAGCTGTGCAGCCAGGCATCTCGTCGCGCCCGCCGCCGGTCGTGTAGGGATAACCATCCTGGGCCGTACGACAGCCCTCGAGGGCATCCAGGGCGCGCTCGACCACCGCCGAATCGACCTCTTCACCCTGCGCGTGTGCCTCGAAGAGGGCGAGGAGGGTCGGCGAGGTCATGAAGGGTGAGGCGGGGGAGGGGCGCGGCTCTGCGCTCCTCCGTCCGCGCCTGGAGGATCCGCTGCGCGAGTAGTTCCAGCCACCGGTGGTAGGGATCTCTGTCTCCTGCAGGGTCTCGGTGAGCCAGGTGATCTTCTTGTCTACCTTCTTCTTCTGCTTGGAAGGGACCTGGTCCAGCGCACGGATCCGGAGGAGGAAATCGAGCGCGTAGGCGTGGCCCCAGCCCCGGACGTCGTAGCTGTAATCTCCGCTGGCCTCCATGTCCTCGTGGTCGAGCTCTCTCAAGACGAATGCGAGGCCGCGGTCGATCGCCTTCTTGCGCCGTCCGTCGCTTCCCGGTGCTGCGAGTAGCGCGGTGCTCACGATGGAGGTGCCGCCGATGCGGTATCCCATCGGGATGTCACCGCCGACGCGATAGACACCTTCGTAGGGCCACTCGGTCGCACCTCGGCTCTTGGGCTGGTGTGTCTTGCGATCATCTCCCTTGGAGTAGTCCTCCTGCATCTCGACCAGCAAGGCAGCGCAGTGCGCGATGGTCGGCTGGAGGTCCGAGGGGACCTCCACTGGTTCGCTCAGCTCCGGGCTGTCCTGGGCAAAGGGGAGCGCGAGGCTGAGAAGCAGAGCGGCGAGGGAGGCTTGCATGCGCTCAGATTGAGGCTTTCGGGGCGAACGCGCAATGCCTGGCGCGCGAGACCCGAATCCTCGGTGCCCCCCTGATCCCGATGGCAATGAGCGGGCGGCGCCCCGCTGGGCACCGCCCGCTCATTGCATGAGGATCTCTGGCCTCGGCTCGCTCAGGGCGTCCAGATGATCCGGTAGCCGTTGCTCGTGTTGAACCCACCGCCACAGGGCGAATCGACGGGGTCTCGGAACCAGAACTGGTAGTAGCGGACGTCGCCGCCGGAGACGCCCCCGGCCGCACCGATGTCGATGGTCGTCTCCGCGTCACCCACCGCGTCGGTGGTCACGATCTCCAGGCGCACGGTCGTGCCGCCGGCGCAGCGCAGGCCGTCTCCGAAGATGACGCCGCGGCCGGCGTTGACGTCCTGGTCGCCCTGGAAGAAGAGACCGGGCTGGTTCATCGCTCCACGATCCGCCGTGAGCACGACGGTGTCGCTGCTGACGCTCGCCGTGCCGTCACCGTCCAGCTTGCAGCCCTGCCAGAAAGAGCCGTTCTCGCAGCCCCGATCGGTCAGGCCGAAGTTAAGGCAGGGGCAAAAGGTGCCGCTCCCGTCGCCCGCGCAGTAGGGCGAGCCCACCGGCGGCTCGCCGCCGGGGCCGATCATGTTGAAGGTGAGGACGCTGCCGGAACCCGGCGCGAACAGTCCGATCTCGCCGGTCACGGTCTGGGGCGCCGAGTCGCAGGTGAAGCTGAAGGTGTACATGGTCCCCCATCGGATGGCATTCGCGTTGGGGTTTTGCTGGTGCGTCTGGGTCGTCGACCACGAGGCACTGCCACTCTGCTGATTCCAGGCCCAGTCGGTGCCGCTGTAGGGCTCACCGCTGTGGTAGGGGATGTCGTGGAAGTACGTGTTCGTGACGTTCATTCCGGCGGGGGTCGGGATGTTGAACGAACCGGCCGACTGGGTGGAGGTCAGGTTGTGGATGACGTAGTCGTAGGTCCAGGCGACGTTGTTGTGGTTGGTGACCTTGGATCCAACGTTGAAGATGCCGGGCATCCCCGAGCCACCCTCGTCGGTGTTCGTGACAGTAGTAACAACGACCAGCGGGTCTACCTCTCGCCAGGCGAGGACCGCGGGCGCGGTCACGTTGGTCGGTCCGCCGCCGTTGATGTCGCTCACCGAGACCACGTCCAGGCGCCGGTAGGCGTTGTTGTTCCAGGCGTTGCCCGCGCCCGCGTCGTGGGCGGAGACGTACTGCGCCTCGGCGAAGTACACCGCGCCGGGGTTCTGGGCCGGGTCGATGTCCGACACGGGCACTTGCAGGCGCCCGCGGATGGCGGACGGCCCGCTCGGACTCGGGTAGGGGTGAGAGTGCAGTCCGGTGGTGGCGTTGACGAGGTACTTGGGTCCGCCACCCGCCCCGTCGTTGAGGGTCGCCCAGTAGGTGTCGGCGCAACCGATCCCGAGGGTGTCGCAGTCCGTCTGCTGGCAGCTGCCGCAGCCGCCCTCGTTCACGGCGCAAAACCCGTGCTTCAGCCAGCTCTGCCCGATCTGCTCGAAGCGCCCGTCCTTGAGGCGGAAGATGTTCTGGCCGATGACGGGGTGGTCCTGGTTGGTCCACTCCACCGGCACCGTCCCCGGATTGCAGGAGGTCGTGCCCATCGAATAGGCCGCGATCCCTCCGGACTGCCCGTAGTAGTGGAAGTCGTTGGCCTCCTGGCCGATCTTCAAGGTCGTGATGTCAGGGCCCTGGGCCGCGGCCAAGCCGCTGAGGAGGCAGGTGCCGAGGAATGAGCAGAGGAGCGCGGTTCTTGTCATCGGTTCGTGAATGGGTGTGGGTTCGCTCGATATCGGATCGTCGCCCGGCAGTCGCGAGGATCGTCGGCTACCTTCATGATGTGCCAATCGCCCCCGGCGTCAAGCGGTCCCGCTCCCGAACGCGGCCACGACGGCGCCCGGGAGTCAGGGCTTTGTAAGGAACTCGCCTGGGGGCCCTACGGCTGCCAGACGACCTCGAGGCCGTTGGTGGTGTTGAAGCCAGTGCCGCAGGGGCTGCCAGAGGGATCTCGATACCAGTACTGGTAGCGAAGCGTCTCGCCGACCGCGGCTCCGCCCGCCGCGCCGATCGCGACCGATGTGGACGCACTCCCGCCGGGCCCGGCGGTCGCGATTTCCAGACGCAGGACGTTCTGTCCCGCGCAGCGCAGGCCGTCGCCGAAGGTGACTCCGTTGCCGCTGTTGATGACCTCGTCGCCCTGGAAGAACAGTCCGGGCTGATTGGGGATCGCCTGGGTGGCGTTGAACACCAGGGTGTCGCCGGAGACGCTCGGATCGCCCGTTCCCGACAGGCGCGCGCCATCGCTGAAAGCACTGTTCTCGCAGCCGTGTCCGGGGAGGCCAAAGTTGAGGCAGGGGCAGAAGGTGCCGGAAGCGTCGCCGAAGCAGTACGCCGAACCCGCTGAGGGCCCGCCCGCAGGCGCTTCCGTGGCAAAGGTCAAGACGCTCCCGGTTCCGGGGGCGAAGAGACCGATCTCTCCCACGGTCGAGAGGGGGGCGCCGTCCGCGTCGAAGCCGAAGGAATACATCGTGCCCCAGCGCAGAGCGTTCGCGTTGGGGTTCTGCTGGTGCGTCTGCGGGCAGGTCCAGGAGAAGACACCGCCGCTGTGGGAAGTGATCCAGTCCGTACCGTTGAAGGGCTCACCGCTGTGGTAGTCAACGTCGTTGAAGAAGACGTTGGTGATGACCGTTCCATCGGGGACAGGAACGGAGAACGATGCGCCGCTCTGCTCGGAAGTGAGGTTTTCGACCACGTAGTTGTAGCGCCAGGTCCCGCCCAGGTCGGTGACCCGATAGGCGGCGGTGAAGTGTCCGTGGACCCCGTTCCCGCCTTCGTTGTTGTTGGTGATGTCCACGACGGTCACGCCCGCGTCCTCGTTACGCCAGGCGTAGGGCGCGGACTGGTCGGTCCGAGCGGGTCCGCTGCCGTCCACATTGCCTGTAGAGATGACGTTCAGCTTGCGCCAGGAGTAGCTGTGCTTCGCGTTGCCCGCGCCCGCCACGTGAGCGGAGACGTATTGGGCTTCGGCGAAGTACTCCGCGCCAGGGTTCTGGGGCGGATCGATGTCCGCCACCGCCACCTGCAGCCGGCCGCGGAGCGTGCTGGGGCCGGAGGGGCTGGGATAGGGGTGCGAGTGTACGCCGGTCAGGGCGTTGACCAGGTACTTCGGGCCGCCGCCGGCGCCGTCGTTCAGCCCCGATCCGTACGTGTCCGCGCAGCCGAGACCCAGGGTGTCGCAGCTCGTCGACTGGCAACTGCCGCAGCCGCTCTCGTTCACGGCGCAGAAGCCGTGCTTGAGCCAGCTCTGGCCGATGTGCTCGAAGCGGCCGTCCTTGAGCCGGTAGAAGTTCTGACCGATCACCGGATGATCCGCGTTGGTCCACTGCACGACCTGCGTGCCGGGATTGCAGGAGGTCGTGCCCATCGAGTAGGCCGCGATCCCACCACTCTGGCCGTAGTAGGCGAAGTCACTGCCCGTGCCACCTATGCGAATGGTGGTGATGTCGGGGCCCTGGGAGCCCTGGGCCGTAGCGAGACCCGCGAGCATCATGCCGGCGGCGAGGGAGCGGAAGAGCGTGTGGACGGTGGCCATCGAGGGTCTCCGGGTCTTGAGTGAGGAATCTGAGGGTCCAGGGAGCACGGCCCCGACCTCGACACTGTACCTGAGGACGGATAATCAGCGGGGCAAGTGCCGTACGTTGCCTGCAAATCTGAAGTGAGGGCGGCTCCCACGGGAGCCGCCCTCACTGTTTTATAGCAGGGAGCCGAGCTCCGCCGCTCAGACGCTCACCCTAGGGGTTCCAGGTGATCTCGACACCGTTGGAGGTGTTGAAGCCCGACCCGCAGACCGTGAGGTTCGGGTCGCGGAACCACCACTGGTAGTAGCGGGTCTGGCCGGGGGAGACGCCGCCTGAGCTCGAGATGCTGACGCTGGACGAGCCGGCGCCGGAGCCGTCGGACGTGACGATCTCCAAGCGGATGACGTTGCCGCCGGCGCAGCGTAGACCGTCGCCGAACTGCACGCCGTTGCCGCCGTTCACCGCAGTGTCGCCCTGGAAGTACAGGCCGGGCTGACCGGGTGTGGCGAAGTTCGAGTTCAGGACGACGGTGTCGCCGTTGACGCTCGCGTCGCCCGAGGCCGACAGGCGCGAACCTTGGCCGAAGGGGCCGTTCTCGCAGCCGTGGCCCTGGTTGCCAAAGTTGAAGCAGGGGCAGAAGGTGCCGGTGCCGTCACCGGGGCAGAACACCGTGCCAGCCGGCGGATCGCCGCCGGGAGCGGCGACACCGAACTGGATGACATGGCTGTCCTTGAACATGGCGAGATCAGCGGTGCCCGGCATCGGCGGGACGTCGGCGTCGAAGCCGAAGCTCCACATGTTGCCCCAGCGGATCGCGTTGGCGTTGGCGTTCTGGCTGAACGTCTGGTCCGTCCGCCAGGTGAACATCCCGCCAGCCTGGCTGGTGACCCAATCATTGGAGTTGAAAGGCTCACCGCTGTGATAGGGGACGTCGTTGAAGTACACGTTCGATAGCGTCGCGTTGTTCCCCACGGGGATCGCCAGGGAGCCGGCGCTGGAGTCGGACGTGCGGTTGTAGACCACATAGGTGTAGCGCCAGCTACTCCCGCCGAGGTCCTCGACGTTGTAGCCGACCGTGTAGTGTCCGTGGATGCCAGAGCCGCCTTCATTGGTGTACATCACGTCCTGCACGTTGACCGAGCTGTCCTCGGCCGCCCACGCGTAGGGAGCGCACTGGTCCACCATGGTGGGGCCGCCGCCGTCGATGTTGCTCACCGAGACGACGTTCAGCTTGCGCCAGGCGTTTGCGATCCCGCCGTTGCCGTCCGAGGCGGTGTGCTGGGAGACGTACTGCGCTTCTGCGAAGTAGTCCGCGCCCGCGTTCTGGGCCGGGTCGATTTCGGTGACCGGAACCTGGAGGCGTCCGCGGATGGCAGAGGGGCCGCTGGGGCTCGGATAGGGGTGCTGGTGGACTCCACTGGTGGCGTTCACCTGGTACTTGGGCCCGCCGCCCGCGCCGTCGTTGAGCGTCGCCCAGTAGGTGTCCGCGCAGCCGAGGCCGAGGGTGCTGCAGGAGGTGCCCTGGCAGGAGCCGCAGCCGCTCTCATTCACGGCGCAGAAGCCGTGCTTGAGCCAACTCTGGCCGATCTGCTCGAAGCGACCGTCCTTCAACCGGAAGAAGTTCTGCCCGATGACGGGGTGGTTGCTGCTGGTCCAGGTGACCACCTCTGTTCCCGGATTACAGGAGGTCGTGCCCATCGAGTAGGCAGCGAGGCCGCCGCTCTGCCCGTAGTAGTGGAAGTCGTTTTGGTTCCCGCCGTCGATGCCGACCTTGATGGTCGTGATCGCGCCGCCGGTCTGGCCGAAGGCGAATCCGCCGAGGATGGCGCTCGCCAGGCAGAGCATCAGGGTTCTCTTTTGCTTCATTGGTCTCTCGTGCCGTGGATGATGGTGATTTGGGGAGGGGGTGGGCTCGTGGCCCACGCCAGAGACGATCGGTCTCGCCGGGGCAAGCCCGACCGGTCCATTGCTTCGGGGAGGGGTCGCCTCAGGCGGTCCCTCCAGGCCTCCATGGCGCTGGAACGTGCGTTTTTACTGACGGAGACCCCTACGACCTCCGTCGCAGTGGGCCTACCGTCCTACCTGGAAAAGTCTACCACGCCCCTCGCTAGCCTAGTGGGTCATTCAAATCGGGGCGGGGGAGCCAGGGAACGGGCGCGCTGAAAGCTCTCGCGGGCGGCTTCAGGGCGCCCCCGAGCCTCCTGGATCTGTCCCAGGAGCACCCACGCCTGCAGGAGGGTGGGGGCCAGCCGGGTGACCTCCGCAAGCGCGTTCTCGGCCGCTTCCAGTTCTCCCAGGGCGAAGTGCGCCTGGCCCAGTTCGAGGTGCAGGCCTGGGTCTTCCGGGCGCCTGGAAAGGAGCTCCGCGTAGTGGGTGAGGCTCTCACGCAGGGCCGATGTTTGACCGGAAGCAAACAGAGCGAAAGCCAGATCCTCCCGCGCCGAGACCAGGCCGGGAGCGAGTTGGACCGTGCGGCGGTAGGCATCGAGGGCGGCGGCCTGGGCGGCGGCAGCGCGCTCATCGAGCGATGCGGCTGGCTCCTCCTGCCCGCGCGCCCGAAGTTCGGCGCTCTGGGCACGAAGTTGAGCGGCCTGGGCGGCGCGCGCGATGGCGAGGTTGTGGAGCGCGCTGACGTTCTCCGCATCGGCAGCGGCGAACCCCTCGAAGACATCCGCCGCGCGCCCGAGTTGAGCGAGAGCCTGGGCGGCGAGTCCCAGGCGATGGTAGGTCGAGCCGAGGGAAGGATCGAGGGTCAGCGCCTGTTCGAAGAGCGCGAAGGCCGCGTCTCCTTCCCCGCGCGCCGCGTGGACCTCCGCCAGGCTCACCCGTAGCGAGACGCTCGCCGGATCGCGCTCGATGCGCTGTGCCACCAGCCTCTCAAACTCGCCCTCCCTCCCGAGCAGGAGGTGCATCCAGGCGATGCGCAGGACGTTCTGGTTATCGGCGAGCAGGCTCCAGCCTGCGAGCCGCGAGGCATTGGCGAACACCCCCTCGGCCAGCTCTCGCTGTTCCCCCTCGAGAGTCGCGCGAGGATCGGTGAACCACGCTGCGCGCAGAGGGATCGTGCGCTCCCAGCCGCCCTCTGTTCGCCAGGCGAGGACGCGCACGACGGCGCTGTGGGCCCAGAACACGCCGACGAGCGCCATCGCTCCTGCGAAGACGCGTCCCGCCCGCGTGATCCGTCCAGCGCTCTTGAGCGTCCAGCGCTGGACGCGGGCCTCCTTGGCGTGGACCAGGCGTACCGCGTGGAGCGAGAGGTAGGCCAGTATGGCCGCGATCGAGAGAGAGAACAGGAAGGGGATCTGCCCGTAGAGGCCGCGGAAGGTCAGGAAGGCGAGCACGAACGCGACTCCCAGGAATGCCTCCTCTCCCAGGGTCTGTTCCTTCCAGCGCGCGAGCTTGCTGCGCGCCAGGGGTTTGGCGGGCGCCCGGGGCCCGCGCTCCTCGTGCACGCTCGTGGCGGCGCCGATGGCCCCGAAGCCGAAGTACAGGGCGTCGTTGGGGCAGACGCTGACGCAATCCAGGCACTTCATGCAGCCCGGGTCCACCACCGCGCCGTAGTCACGCACTTCGGCGTGGACCACGACATTCGAGCTACAGACCGCCGTGCAGTGGCCGCATCCCTCGCAGGCGTCGGTGACGCGGATACGGCCCGGGGCGAAGCGCTCCACAGCTCCGTAGATCGCGCCGTAGGGACAGGCGTAGGTGCAAAAACCCTTGGCCCCCAGGAAATAGATCATCGCGAAGCCGGCCGTGAGCAGGGTCGCGACTGCGATCGGCCAGGGCGGAAAGGCCGCCCAGAAGTTCTCGGTCACGAGGTTCGCGCTGCGGTAGCTCAGCTCGTTGCCCAGCCACATGCGCGCCGCCAGAGGCCAGAGGAACATGTAGGCGAAGGCAAGCACGGGAACGATGAGCAACAAACGCGACTTCAGCGGCCGCGGGCGGATACCGAACCTGGCCAACAGCCAGCGGCTCCCGTCCTGCAGGGCGACCACGTGGCAGCCCCAGCCGCAGAACCAGCGCCCGAAGATCCCCGTCAACAGGACCGTCGCCGCGAAGAACAGCAAGCCGGCGTTGACCACGCCGTGCTTGAAGAACTCCATGCCCTCGGAGGGTTCCAGCGGCGAGAGGGTCTCACCGTTGACGATCCAGTGCACCACGTGCGCTGCGATCAGCAGGTGGACCGCGAACAGGGCCAGGGTGCGCCACTTCCCGGCTCGCGAAGGCCGAATGCCACTCGGACCGCAACGGGCCTCGAGCGCCTTCTTCCCTTGTTCTGTCGTGGTCGTGCTCATCGGTCTCTCCGCGCCCGGAACGCTCGCCGAGGATAGGCGCCGGCGCTCCAGTGAAGAAGCCACGGGGCTAATCTCCACCATCTTCCACTCGCTCGCTACGCTGGAGGGGTGCTGGCGCGAGTGAAAGAAGATGTGGGGTCTGGGCCGCCGCTGGTCTACATCCCCGGCATCGACGGGACCGGTGAGTTGCTCCTTGGCGCAGCCGATCGTCTTGCGGCCCACTTTCGCCTCGTGCGCCTGTGCTACGAGCTCGAACCCGGTGTGCCGCGCGGAGCCGACACCTACGAGGGCCTGGCGGCCAGCGTCGTCGGCGTGCTCGATGAGTGCGGGATCGACGCCCCGATCCTGCTCGCTGAGTCATTCGGCGGCCCCCTGGGGCTGCAGATCGCCCTCGATCACCCCCAGCACGTGGGCGCCCTCGCCATCGTCAATAGCTTTTGCCGCTTCAGCTCCCGTGCGCGCCTGGCCTTGACCAACGCGGTCATGCCGCGCGTTCCCGCGGGCCTGGCGCGCATCGTCCGCCGTCACGTGGGGCCGCCGATGTTGATGGGGCCGCGGCGTGACGCGGCCATGGTGCGCGACTTTCGCTGCGTCGAGGGCCTGGTCTTCGGTGAGGGTTACCTGCGCCGCGCGCTGATGGTGCGGGGGGTGGACTTGCGTCTTCGCCTGGGCGAGATCCGCTGTCCGGTCGCCCTCTTCGCCTCCGAGCGGGACGGGATCGTGGACGCCGTTCCCCAGGCGCGCGCGATGGCCGCGGCCATCCCCCAGGCCACGGTGGAGGTCATCTCCCGTGGAGGGCACCTCGCGCTCCCCTTGACGGACGAGCCCTGGGTGGAGCGCATGCAGTCCTTGGCTTCGACATGCTCTGCCCCGGGCGCCATCGGGGCATGAATCTCGCGCGCCTTGCCACCGCAACGCTTCTCTCTCGAGAGGGTGGCGCGAGGCCGTTCCACGCCGCGTGATGCGCTTCGCCATGATCTGTCTCGCGGCCCAGGGTCGGCTGCTCCCGATGCTCGCCGTCGCCCGCGAGTTGCTGCGCCGCGGCCACGAGTTGACCTTCTACGGACCGCAGGTGGTCCGATGGCACGTCGATGCGGCCGGCGTCGAATTCGTAGATCGTGAGCGCTTCGCCGCTGGCCGCTCGCTTGAGGAAGGCGGCCGCTCGCCCCGGTTGTGGCGCGCCTTGCCTGCTCTGTTGCGCAGGATCGGCCGTGGGAAATACGCCGACGCCCGCGGCCTGCGGGCCTTGGCCATGCACGCGGAGTTTTGCCGCCAGTCGGCAGGCAGGGATCTCGACTGCATCCCGGGAGCGTTGAATGACCGGCCGGTGGATGCGCTCATCGCCTCGGATCTCAGCCACGCGGCCTTGACCGCCGCCGAGCTCGCGAACGTACCGCTAGTGAACCTCTCGACGGGCGTCCCGCGCCTGAGTGACGCGACGATCCCGCCGGAGTTCATGCGCTGGCACTACCGTGACGCAGGTTGGGCGCGGACGCGCAATCGTCTCGGTTACCGCTTGCGCTCGGTGATAGAGCTGCCCCTGCTAGATCTCCTCAACCGGGCTCGAGCGCGCGCGTCCCTCGCGCCCCACCGCCACCTGGGGGATGCCCTGTCGCCCTCGGCCGTGATCTCCCAGCTGCCGCCCGGTCTGGATTTTCCGGCGCGCGATGGCGCGCAGACCGTGCACTACCTGGGGCCCTTCGAGTCTCCGGCGGATCGCGCCGGCGGAAACTTCCCCTGGGAGCGCCTCGGGGAGGAGCCCATCGTCTACGTCTCGACCGGCACGCTCTCCGAGGCGGAGGCCTTCTTCCGACGCGTGGCCGAGGCTTGCGCGCCCCTGCCCGTGCAGGTCGTCATGACGCGCGGCGGGGGGGGCGCTCCGGCGGATCCGGCGTCTCTTCCAGGCTCCCCGATCGTCGTGGACTATTGCCCTCAGCTGGAGGTGCTCGCGCGGGCCTCGGTGACCGTGACCCACGGCAGCATGAACACGATCGTCGAGTCGCTGGCCTGCTCCGTCCCCGTGGTTGCGATCCCGATCATGTTCGACCAGCCCGGTTGCGCGGCGCGTCTGGCGCGGACGGGGGCCGGCCTCGCGCTCTCTCCCAGGCGAGCCCGCGGAGCTCGCCTGCGCGCATCGATCCGCGCCGCCCTCGAGGACGAGGAGTTCGCGCAGGCTGCGCAGAGGATGCAGGGGGCGTGCCGGGATGGTGGCGGTGTGGAGCGAGCCTGTCACCTCATCGAGACCGTCGCGGCGGGCGGGAGCATCACCTCGCATGCTGGAAACTGACGCCGAGCCCTTCGAGGTGCTCGTGCGCGGCGGCTGCGTGCTGCGCGGGCTTCGCTATCAGGTTGCGGAAGATGATCCGGGTCCAGTCACGGCGCTCTGCTTGCACGGCGCCTCGGCGGACGCCCACTCCTTTCACTGGGTGGCAGAAGCCCTCGCTCGCGCGGGGGTGCCCGCCCTAGTCCCCGACCAGCGTGGCCACGGTCTCTCTGACGGGAGTCGCGTCAGGGATCTCGGCCCGGATGGACTCGCCGCGGACGCCGCCCTGCTGTGTGCCGAGCTCGGTCTCGAGCGCGTCATCCTGGTGACCCAGTCTTACGCGGGTCGGATCGGCCTCGAATTGTTGCGCTCGGCGCCGGACGGTCTGGTCATCGACGGCCTCTTCGCCCAGGCTCCGAGCTGGGTGGCCCGCTCGCATCCTCTGCGTGAGCTTCCTTTACGGCTGTTGCGTACCTCGCGGCTCCTCTGGCGCATCGGTCGGCACGTCGGATGCGCCGCCCATCGCGAGCCCATGCGCAAGGACTACCCCGCCTATGCCGGGCAGCCCGACATTCATCCGCCGCGCATGATCGAGGAGGCTCGCAGTGTGTCCTGGTTCGTCTACGCGGCCTTGTTCCTGGAAGCCCAGGGTGGGCGGTATCGCCGGCCTCCGGACTGGTCCTCCCTGGCGCACCTACCGGTGTGGATGTTCGCGTCGCGCCATGACCGCCTGTGGGGCAATGAAGACCTGGTCGAGATCGCGCGCCTTGCCGGCTGGCCTCTGTCCTGGATCGAGTGCGGTCACCTGGGCGTCGCGACCGAGCAGCGCCACGCCGAGACCTTCGTTCGCGGCGTCCTGGGCGCGCTCTCGGGCAACGCTGGCAGCTCCCTCGACTCCTAGCGGCCCGGCGGGGTCCCTGCGAGCGCTACACTCTCGGGCATGTACACCGTCACCGACGATCTCGTCCTGCCTTGCACAGTGACCGGCTCCTGGCCGCGCCCGCGCTGGTTCGACGACAGCATGTGGGGTCGACCGCTCGACACCTGCATGATGGACACGAGCTTTCGAGAGAAGTACCAGGACGCTTTGGCGGCCGTGATCAGCGACGAGGACCGCGCCGGTCTCGACATCCTGACCCACGGCGACCTGCACTGCGACGATGACATGGCGGGTCGTTCCTGGCATCACTACCCGCTGCAACGCTGGAGTGGTTTCGAGGGCGACTACCTGCAATCGGAAGCGACGCGCTCGCCCTGGTTGCGCTATCCGCCGGGCACGCTTTTGAACGAGATCTACACCGGTTGGCGCTGGCCGCATGTGGTCGACAAGATCGAACACCGGCCGTTGGGCTACGACAAGATCTGGCGCATGGCTCAGGCCAAGTCGGATAAGCCCGTGCGTTTCGGCACCTGTTGTTCCCAGGTGATGGGCTTGTTTCTCGACATCCACACGCCGCACTACACGAGCAACCAGGAGGTCGTCTGGGACATGGCAGTGGCCATGAACCGCGAGCTGCACGCCCTCAAGGACGCGGGCTGTCGCTGCATCCAGATCGAGGAGCCGACCCTGCACTTCTGGGCCAACACCTACGGCAAGGACAGCGAGGAGGTGCAGTTCATGCTGAAGGCCTTCAACCGCGAGGTCGAGGGGCTTGAGGACATCGAGTTGTGGATCCACACCTGCTGGGGCAACCCGAACATGCAGCGCGTGATCGACGACGACAGCTATGCCGAATCCTTCGACCTGTACATGAACGAGTGCAAGGGCGATGTCTGGACGGTCGAGATGACCGATCGTGGCTTCAGGGAGATCGAGCTGTTCGGCGCTGGCAGGGGTAAGTTGCCGAAGAAGGTCTGCATCGGTGTCGTTAGTCACCGCCACCTCCAAGTGGACAGTCCTGAGACGATCGCGGGCCGCATCCGCCACGCTCTCGAGTACATCGCTCCCGAGCAGCTGATCATCTCCAGCGACTGCGGCTTCGGCCGCCAGGGCTGCAACCGCGACATCGCCTTCTTCAAGTCCGCGGCGATTGCCCAGGGGGTCAACATCGTGCGCGCGGAGTTGGGCTTGCCGCTGACGGAGATCCGCGCCGCCCAGCCGCCGCTGCAGACCGACATCGTTCCGTCGGCATGACGAGAGGTCTCGCGCGCTGATCGCCGCTCTTCCGACAGCTGGGTGTCGTACGACAAGTGCTCGGTCGTGACTGACTCCGGTCGACGCGGCGCCTGATTTACCGACACGGTCGGGAGGCAGCGAGTCAGCCCTCGCCAGGGTCTGCCAGAGAGCCGAGCCGGGCGGGTTTCTGGGAATGACCGGCACACGATTCGTCAGGCAGTACGCTTGGCACCCCCATGCTGTCCCTCGACGCTGTGCGCTTTCTCGTTCTGGTCACACCCCTGCTGCTCTCCGGCACGGGCCTCTCCCAGGGTCTGGGCACGAACTACTGCACGGCCGCGGTGAACTCGACGGGAGCGGGGGCAGTGATGGACGCCAGCGGGTCGGCGGACATCGATCT